>Ga0208977_1000014_pt1 | contig 245123 bp, 202 predicted proteins | sample RifOxyA2_FD_184030 | JGI IMG/M metagenome (GOLD analysis project Ga0208977, IMG submission 184030) | Groundwater microbial communities from Rifle, Colorado - Rifle Oxygen_injection A2 (SPAdes) | ecosystem: Environmental > Aquatic > Deep subsurface > Groundwater | place: Rifle, Colorado, United... | reverse complement strand
TGGAAAACAATGTGCTATAATGGGACATAGAGAATCCTCCGTCGGGAAAGACTGTTTTCTAAGCAAAAACATCTTACCATTAACGGAGGGTTCTCTCGTTTTCGTCTTTTTTCTTGGGACAGGCCTGCTTTCCGCCCAGGGCTGTCCCAAGAAAATTCCAGGGTAACGGCAGGCCTGCCAGTTCGCGGGGCCTGGGGGCTGGAACGCAAAACCAGGGTCGGGCACACCGTGCCCGCCCTTCCGTTCCTCGGCCTCCGCGCTCCGTATGCTCAGCCTCCGGCTATGCGCGGCCAGCCTGCCCTCAACAGGGCCTTGGCCGGGCCGCCAAAGGCGGCCCGTACAGCGCAGAATTTAATTTTTTTCTTATTTTTAAATTATGGCCACCGGGGGAGGGGAATTTAAACGGGGGCACCTTGGTCAATTAAAAACCCGCCTCGGCTCGCATTCGCTCGCCCTGGCGGGCTTTTCTGTTATTATCATGTAGCCCCCGTGGGGAAAGGGGGAACCGGCAAAGAAAATATGGAAAAGCCAGGGCCAGGAGCGGCTTGCCTCGTGATGGCCGCCGCCCCTGGCCCTTCCCTTTATCTCTTACAGTTCCGGGACGCGCGGAAGTTGTATATAATATCCACCAACTAACGCACATTATCATAGCGGCATGCTGCGGAACGCGGACCCCGAATTAGTGTCAGTAAGGAAGAGAAACTGCGCCCGCTGTTTAGCGCCATAGGCCGCAAGTTTCCCAGAGCGGAACTGGTATTTTACTCGATGTCGCAGGCTGGAGTGCGGCTCGTGGAATAGTTCCCGTGTTTACACGGCCTGCCCGCCGCCGGGCCGCCTTTCGCCGTAAAAGTTCCAATGGTCTGCGACCAGGTGTTCCGCACCATGTTCATAGTGCATTGCCACTGGACGTGCGAATAAAGGAAATAATTAAAATGGATATTCCGCGTATTTTTAATATTAGCGAAAGCGCTCACCGCATTCATAACCCGTTCACACCAGAAAAGTTCGCCACTCTAGGCGCGGTGCTGCGGATGGAAAAGGGAACCAGAGTGCTAGACTTGGGCAGTGGTTCCGGTGAGATGCTGTGCACCTGGGCACGCGATCACGGGATCACCGGTATCGGCATCGACATGAGCCCGTTGTTCATCGAACAGGCGAAACTCCGCGCCGTGGAACTCGGCGTCACCGACAAAGTCACGTTCATACATGACGACGCCGCCGGCTATGTCTCCAAAGAGAAAGCGGGGGTGGCGGCCTGCGTCGGCGCCACCTGGATAGGCGGCGGGGTTGCCGGCACCACCAAGCTCCTGGCGCGCAGCCTGCGCCCAGGGGGCATCATCCTCATCGGCGAGCCCTACTGGCGGCAGCTGCCTTCGGCGGAAGCTGTTGCCAAGGGATGTCTTGCCGGCTCTATCTCCGACTTTCTCCAGCTTCCGGAACTTCTCGCGTCTTTCGACCGTCTCGGCTACGACGTAGTTGAAATGGTCCTTGCGGACCAGGACGGCTTTGACAGGTATGAGGCGGCCAAGTGGCTCACCATGCGCCGCTGGCTTGAAGCCAACCCCGTGGACGACTTCGCGAAAGAGGTTCGGGCCAACCTGACCTCGGAACCCGTGCGCTACGCCACTTACACGCGTGAATACATGGGCTGGGGCGTGTTCGCTCTGATGGCGCGATAAGTATTCCGGGCAACCAAAAACTCAGACATATGAAAAAGATAATACTACAACCGAAAAACGCCATAGTTTTACTTGCGATGTTAATGGTATCGGCCGTATCGTGTTCAACGCCGACACAAAATAGTCAGAACCGATATGCCAAATCGTTTGACGGGGAAAAGATCAGTTATAACGTTTACGGCAAAGGGGACACAGCCCTGTTGTTTGTGCATGGGTGGAGCTGCGACAGCAGATACTGGCGCGAGCAGGTGCCGCATTTCGCCGAAGAATACCGCGTTATAACGATGGAACTGGCTGGACATGGCAACTCTGGCCAACATCGCAAGGTTTATTCGTTAAATGGCTTCGCTCAGGATGTAAAGGCGGTGATAGAAGCGGTTAATCCCAAAAAAGTAATTTTAATCGGACACTCGTTCGGCGGAGAAATAGTCGCATCTACAGTCAGGTTAGAGCCGGGAAAGGTCATTGGGATAATAGGCGTGGATACCCTTCACAACCTGGACGAGACATTCAGTAAAGAAGAAGGCTACAAGTTAATTGGGCTCGACGGAATTAAAAAGGATTTTACGCCTGCAGTGAGAGAATTCGGCAAGCAGATGATGGGCAAGGGCGTCGACCAGGAGTTATCAAACTGGATTATTAACGATATGTCATCGGCACCCCCGAAAGCAGCGATAAGCGCGCTTGAAGAATACGTGGGAGCAATAGCGGACAAGAAGACGATTGATATTTTCAGGGAAGTCAAAGTCCCGGTAATATGCATAAACGCAGATCTGTGGCCGACAAATACCGAGGCAAACAAGCGGCATATGACGTCATTCGATGTCAAGATAATGAAAGGAGCCGGTCATTTTTTAATGCTGGAACGGCCGGAAGAGTTTAATAAGCTTCTGGACAGCAGTATCAAAGAAATAATTGGGAACCAAACTAATTGATAAGAACTTCCCTTTTGTGGGGTAGCTGCCGCAAGATGGCGCAGCCCCTGGGCGCCTTATAACAGAAGCAAAAGCCTCTTACTCCTTCACGACACACTTGCGCCAGGCGTAGACAGCAGCCTGCGTGCGGTCGGTCAGGTAGAGTTTGCTCAGGATATTGCTCACGTGGTGGGGGTTCAGGAACATCAAAATCACCGACAAAAAAATTAAAAATGCAGAATTTTTTGCGCCATTTAATTATTTAATTTTTGAGGAAAAAAACAAATGCAGAAACCAGAAAAACCAGCGGCCCCGCCCGCCGCGGGCCGGGCCGGCAGACGGGTGCACATCATTACATTTGGCTGCCAGATGAATGAGGCGGACTCGGAATTGATAGCCGCGTCATTTCTTAAACGGGGCTTTGAACTTACGGCGGAGCTTAAGACCGCGGATGCGGTGGTGGTCAATACCTGCACCGTCCGCCAACGCGCCGAAGATAAAGCCATTTCCCAGATAGGCCGCCTGCGCAAATGGAAGGACTCCCACCCCGAAGGCAAACTTTTTGTAGTCGGTTGCGCAGCCGAGAAACTGGGGGGGAAGATCATAAAGAACCGCTTCCCGTTCGTGGACGAGGTTGTCGGCGCTAAAAGCATAGACAGCATGGATGAGATAGTGGGGCGGATGAACGGAGAGACAGGCAGACAGCCGGACTGCGCAGCCATCCAGCCATCCAGCCATCCAGCCGCTAAGTCACCAAGCCGCCTAGCCGTCCAGCCGCCCAGCCCCCTAACTGTCTCGCCGCCCAGCTGTCCCACCGTCTCTTCCTTTGTCACCATCATGCGCGGATGCTCGCTTAAATGCTCTTACTGCATCGTGCCGGCTGTGCGCGGCCCGGCGGCCTTCCTTCCGGCCGAAACCATACTTGAAGACGCGGCCGCGAAACTCAGAGCGGGGGCAAGGGAGATAGTGCTGCTAGGCCAGACCGTGAACGCCTGGCGCCGCGGCAAGACCGCGTTCGCCGGCCTGCTTAAAAAAGTTTTGGCGCTGCCGGGGCTTGAGCGCCTGCGCTTCATGAGCCCGCACCCGCTCTATTTTGACGACGGCTTTTTCAGCCTATTCCGGGACAACCCGAAAATAGCCCGGCATATGCACCTGCCCGCGCAGAGCGGCTCCGACCGGATACTCAAAGCCATGCGCAGGGGCTATACCCGCGCTCAGTACCTGGACCTGGTTTCAAAGATCCGAAAAGCGGCTCCCGGGTCCGCAGTCTCCACCGATTTCATAGTCGGCTATCCGGGCGAAAGCGAAGCCGACTTCAAAGAGACGCTCTCGCTGGTCGGGGAAAGCGGCGTCTCTTTCGCGTACTGCTTCAAGTATTCCAGGCGCCTGGACGAACCCGGCCTGGCCCCCGACCTGGGCGAATCTGAAATAGAGGAAAGGCTTGAGCGCCTGCTGGCGGAAGTAAAGAAAAATTCAGGTGACATTTTGAACAAAAGAATTGGTAGAATAGAGGAAGTTCTGCTTGAAGCCGAAGACTACGGGCGAACCTCGGCTAATTTTGTGGTAAGGCTGGACCGGAAAACCGGGCTTATCCCAGGTTCCCTGGTCCGGATGGAAATAACCGGTGTTCACAAGAACACTTTAAAGGGAAGGCTTATACCATGACGAAAAAAGATCATAAAGTTTTCAAAGAACGACGGGAACATGTCCGCCTGCCTATCCTGCACGGCATCCTTGAACCGGTTGATGTTAATTTCTACGACAAGGACGACGTGAGCAAAAGCCGCCCACAGCCGGCCATACTCGTGGACCTTTCGGCCGGCGGCATGCGCCTTATCACCTTCCTTGAACCGCCCCATTCCAAAGAACTCAACATGGTTCTAAAGCTCGCCGGAGTCAAAGAGATGCCCATAATCGGCAAGATCTCCTGGGTAAAAGAAAAGGGCGGCGTTTTCATGAACGGGATAACATTCTCCGACATCGGCCAGGAAGATAAAAAACGCATAAGCGAAATGGCCGAGGATTATGTGGACTGCGACACCCGCATCGCGCTCAAACTGCCCGAAGTCTGCGTGGGAAATTGCGGGGCTCACGGTTTGTGCAACAAGCCGCAAAAAGACGAACCGCTCTTCAAGAAGAAGTAAATCCGCTTCGCGGATTTACTTCGCTGTACGGCGAGGCGGCTTCTTAATATATTCCTCGCATCGTAGCTATCCGGCTGTCCAGCCGCCTAACTGCCCGGCCTGCGCCAGTATAAATGTCATCCATACTTTCAAAACCCATCACCATCATGGGGGCCAACGCCTCCGGCAAGACCGGCCTTGCCATTGAACTCGCCAAAAGGACGGATGGGGAGATCATCTCCGCCGATTCTAAACAGATCTACAAACACCTTTCAGCCGGGACCTCCAAACCCGCCGGCCGCTGGGAAACCATCCGTGGACGTGAAGTATATCTGGTTGACGGCGTACCATACCATCTGGTCGACATATCCGACCCCCTGACCACTTATGACGCGGGGACTTTCGCCGTTAAGGCCAAAGCGCTCATAGACTCCATCTCCGCCGAAGGCAGGACGCCCATTATCGTAGGCGGCACCGGCATGTATATCCAGGCGCTTTGGAACGGCCTTGATCCCCTGCCCGAGGCGAACCCGGAAATGAGGAAACACCTGGCCGCCTTCGCCGGGGAAAAAGGCAAAGAGGCCCTTCACGCCGAACTGGCGGCCCTGGACCCGAAGGCCGCGTCCCAGATTCCGCCGAACAATATCCAGCGCGTGATACGGGCGCTGGAAATAACAAAATTAGCCGGCCGGCCGGTCTCGGAACTCTGGACCGGCAGATTTCTTGACGCGCTGCCAGGACATCTCGGCAAATTCGTTTTCCTGAAATGGGAAAAGGAGCGCCTGAACGAAAGGATAAAAAGCCGGACCTCCGCGGCTTTCGACGCCTGGGTGGACGAAACCAGGGAACTGCTGGCGCGCGGCTATCCTGAAGACGCTCCCGGCCTTAAATCGCTGGGCTATCCGCAAGTGATGGATTTTATCGCCGGCAGACTGCCCCGCCCTGAAACCATCCACTCTATAGTCACTGTTTCGATGTCATACGCCAAGCGCCAGAACACCTGGTTCGGCAGATATAAGAACGCCCTGCGCATAGACCTCTCCGGTCCGGACGATTACGATCTTGAACTGCTTTCGGAAAGGATCCTGACCCCATGAAAACAACGCTTGTAGCCGCCACGCTTAAGAGGAAAGCAAAAGGATCTCCGGATCCGGCGGTAGCGCTGGAGGAACTGGTCCGTTTAGCGGAAACAGCGGATCTTGAGGTGCTTGAGAAATTCCTTATCCGTCTGCCGGCCTACAATCCGTCCACCCTTATAGGCTCCGGCAAACTGGAGGAACTCAAGAAACATGTGGAAACCGCAAAGCCGGGCCTGATCATTTTCGACGAAGAACTCACGCCCGCACAGCAGCGGAACCTGGAGCGCGCCCTGGGAGTGCCGGTAATAGACCGGACCTACCTTATCCTTGAGATATTTTCCCGACGCGCCCGGACGCGGGAAGGCAAACTACAGGTGAGGCTGGCACGTTTTTCCTACTACCTGTCGCACCTGACCGGAAAAGGCGTCGCCATGGGACAACAGCACGGAATGATAGGCGCCCGCGGCCCCGGAGAGCGCCAGTTGGAATACGACAGAAGAACCCTGCGCGACAAAATAACCGAGTTAAAGAAAGAACTGGATTCCATCAGAGATGAGCGGGCCACCCAGCGCAAGAACAGGGACGCCGTACCCATGCCCCAGGCGGCCATAGTGGGGTACACCAACTCCGGAAAATCCACCCTGCTCAATTTCCTTACCGCGCAGAAACACGGCATCTACGCGGACGACAAGCTCTTCGCCACGCTCGACCCCACAACCAAGCGCGTGCGGCTCCCGGGCGGCGGTTGGGCGCTTTTAACCGACACAGTGGGCTTCATCCAGAAACTGCCGCATAATCTGGTGGCGGCCTTCCGCTCAACCCTGGAAGAAACAGCCCACGCCGACCTGATACTGCATATCCACGACCTCTCCTCCCCCCAGATGAAACTCCAGCACGCGGCGGTACAAACCGCGCTGAAAGACCTGGATCTGGCGGAGATCCCGGTGATCAATGTTTACAATAAAATTGACTCCGTGCCCGGCCACCGCGACCACGCGGAAACCCTGCGGCGTCTGCGCCCGGTCTTCGTTTCCGCCCTGACCGGAGCGGGGATACCCGAACTGATGGAACGTATAGAAAACACCCTGGCCTCCAAATGGGGGGATTACGAACTGACGCTGCCGGCAGGCAGGCAAAAGCTCCTGTCCGAGATCTATAAAAGCGCGCTGGTTAAAAACGCGGCCTATGGTCCGGAAGAAATAACGGTAAATTTTAAAGCCACCAAAGAAAATTACCAGCGATTTCTCAAACTGCTGGATAAGGAGTAGTCGGTTGATTCCTCAACCAACCGGCAACTATCTGCTATTTACCTTTACTTTCTTTTTATATAATTTGTTGAGATGACAAAAACCGCTCTAACCGCCGTCCTGCTGCCGGCCAGCTATCTGCTGGGAGGCATTCCCACCGGTTACGTCATAGGCCGGCTTAAAGGAATAGACATCAGAAAGTTCGGATCGGGAAATCCCGGCACGGCAAATGTGTACCGGACATTGGGCAAGTGGCCCGGCATGTTGACTTTCTCGGTGGATTTTCTTAAAGGTTTCATACCGGCGTACCTGGCGATAAAATTCTTTTACATAGAGGCGGGGCTCTACAACGAGGCAGGCCACTGGTGGATACCCGTGGCCGCGGGCGGGCTGGCCATAGCGGGCCATATCTGGACGCCTTTTCTAGGTTTCAGGGGCGGCAAAGGGGTGGCCACCGCTGCCGGCGTTTTTATGGCGCTGCTTCCCTGGCCCACAGCGGGGGCTTTCGTGGTTTTCGCCATAGCGGTGGCGCTTACCCATCATATTTCGGTAGGCTCCATGTCGGCGTCGGTGGCGCTGCCGGTCTTATGCTATATCCTGAACAAACGCGAACAGCTGCCCTTCACTATCATGGCGATAGTAGTCTGCGGTATAATTTTTTACACGCACATCTCCAATATACGCCGCATCCTGCAGGGGCGTGAATTGTCCTTTAAACATGCGGCAAATGAAAAAAAGAACTGAGGCCGCGGTCATAGGCGCCGGCATGTGGGGCTCGGTACTGTCCCATTTGCTGGCCATCAAAGGCCATGAGGTGCGAGCCTGGGAATTCAACAAAGCCATAGCCAGGAGCCTGAACGACAAAAGGACCCATCCGGCCCTGCCCGGTTTCAGGCTGGCCGGAGGGATCAGGGTTTTTACCGGGCTTGAAGAAGCCGTCCGCTCTCCCGGGCTGCTGATAATGGCCGTGGATTCCAAACACGTGCGCGCCCTGGCCGGGCGAATAAACGTCCTTTTAAAAGACCGCCCCTTACCGCTCATCGTGGCGGTAACCAAGGGGATAGAGGCCGGAAGTTTCAAAACCGTCTGCGAGGTCATGGAAGAAGAACTGCCGCGTGCCCGGCAAAAGACCATGATACTCACCGGCCCCAGTTTTGCGGTGGAGGTAGCCGCCGGCGCGCCAACTAAAGTGGTGCTGGCCGGACACGACCCGGCGCTTTTGAAAGCGGCTTCCGCGCTCCTGGAGGGCGGCCCGCTTGCGCTGGAGCTTTCCACCGACCGGCTGGGCGCGGAACTTGGCGGAGCGTTAAAAAATGTATACGCTATCGGAAGCGGCATTATAGACGGACTTTCCAAAGCCGCCAAGAACAGCGAAGCGGCTTTCCTGATCGAAAGCGCGGCGGAGCTGAAACGCATCATTATGGCTTTGGGGGGCAGGAGCCACACGGCCTGGGGCCTGAGCGGTATGGGCGACTTACTTCTGACCGCCACCTCCGCCAAGTCGCGCAACTTCCGCTTCGGAAGGGAAATAGGCAAAGGCCTGACTCCGCCGGAAGCCCGGAAGCGCATCTCCACCGTGGTGGAGGGGTTTGAGGCGCTGAAAAACACCAGGGCGCTCTGCGCCGCGCGCGGCATAAAAGCCCCGGTCATAGATTCTATCTGGAAGATTTTGTATAAAGATCATAAGCCGTCCTCCATACTTGAAGCGGCGGGCTTCAAAAAGAAGATACTGGCGGCAGGGAACATATGAACAATGATGAAGCCGCGGAAGGGAAAGAGCTTGAGGTAAAGATTTATTCCATCGCGACAAGCATGACGGAATCCATTATCTTCCTGGACGAAACCACGGGAACGCGCATACTGCCGATCTGGATAGGCCCTATGGAAGCGCAGGCGATAGCCATACGGCTTTCCGGCTACCCTTCTCCCCGCCCGATGACCCACGACCTTTTTTTCTCGCTCTTAAAATCGCTGGAACTCACCGTGGAAAAAGTCAGGATCACCGACATCGTGGACAATACCTACTACTCCGTGATCCAGGTTGTGGACAGGGACGGCGGGAACAGGAGAGACATAGACGCCCGCCCTTCCGATGCCGTGGCCCTGGCCGTTCGCTTTGGCTGCCCAATTTACATAAACGAGCGGGTTTTTGAAAAAACGCAAGTGCTTTCCAAACCTATAACGGAAGACGAAGTGGTGAAATTCAAACATGACCTTAAAAATCTTAAACCTAACGATATTATCAGCCAGTTGCTAAATACGCGCCATCATCCGTCCGGAGGAGACGCCGGGGAAAACGGAGATGAAGACGAAGAAAAAGAGGGGGAGAACGAAGGAAATGAACAGACTTGAGATCATCCGCGAGATAGCCAAACATCTTACCACGGAAAAAGACGCCAAGCTGGCCGTCCTGAAAACTTTCGAACTGATGGCCACGGCCCTGCGAAGCAACGAAAAAGTGGTGATTTCCAATTTCGGCACCTTCAAAGTAAAAGACCGTATGCCGCGCCAGGCCAGAAATCCTAAGACCAATCAGAAAGTGATGGTGGGGCCGCGCAAGAGCATACGGTTCAAGCCCTCAAAAAAACTTACAAGCGGGATATAAGAGGAAGCGGATAGTTATCGGTTATTCGTAGTTGGGAAACATGTCGGACTTTCTTAAAACTCCGCCTATGGACGGACACCGAACCGCCAACAACTAGCAACCAAAAACTCTTCGTCAACATGTCTGAAAAGAATTACTTCACTATAAATGAGATCTCTAAAAAAACCCGGGTGCCGGAATACACCATCCGCTACTGGGAGTCCAGATTCAAATTGCTGAGGCCGCTGCGGCTCGCGAGCGGCCACCGGCGCTACACAGCCGGAGACGCGGAGATCATAAACGAGATAAAGGACCTGCTCCTGATAAAGGGTTACACTTTATCCGGCGCGAAGAAAGTCATATATTCAAAGAAAAAAAGCGGCCGACAAGACTGGCGAGCGGACAGCCCTTCGGATGATACCGTCCAGCTCCTGGAAAATATAAAAAAAGAGCTGCGGCAAATAATCAAGGAATGTTGAAGATACTAAAAATTATAGTCTTTTAAAATAATTGCTATAATCTATACGGTATTTTGAATTACGCTGCCGGAGAGTGGCTCAATAAACAGGGCTCTCGCTTGCGGGAAAACCCGGCGGCACAAGAGATTCAAATTGCGTCGTCGGGGCGTGGCTCAATGGTAGAGCGCTCGCTTGGGGTGCGAGAGACTCCGGGTTCAATTCCCGGCGCCCCGATGAGGCAACTTGAATGCGGGGGATGGATTAGACCGCTGTTTTTTACGCCGGCCGGCATCCGCCCAGGAACATCGCCGCGCATCAAATATCCAAGTGCCGCGCAATAAGGGGCTCCGTTGCGGACACAACCGGGCCAAGGGGTTCCCAGGTTGGAACCGTCCCGGCACTAAAACATCAGTCAGCCGTTTTTTGCTTTATAATCTTGATGGAGGCTATATGTCTAAAAAAAATATTTATTTTCCGATCATCACCCTGGTTCTGGCCGCGGCGCTTACTGCGGCCGCCCAGGCTCCCGGCAAACCGGCTAACGAATCAAAGACCGACGTCCACCCCATGATTTCCGCCGGTAACGCTTTCGCCTTCGATCTGTACAAACAGCTTTCCAGAAAAGACGGAAATGTCTTCTTCTCTCCCTACAGCATAACCGTAGCGCTGGCCATGGCCTATGAAGGCGCGAAAGGCGGAACCGCGAAGGAAATGGAGGACGTGCTGCGGCTGCCCAAAGACGCCGCCCTGCGCCGGGATTTTTTCGCACGGGACATAAAACGGCTGGGCGCGGACCTGGGCGTGGATATGGCTAACGCCTTTTGGGCGCAAAGAGAATACAAGTTTCTTGCGCAGTATAAGGAAACATTAGACAAATATTATCAAGCCGCGGCTTTTAACGCGGATTTCAAAACGGCGGCCGACAAGACCAGGCTGGAGATAAACGGCTGGACCGGAGAGCGGACGCATGGAAAGATAAACGACCTGTTCCCGCGGGATTCTCTCAACAGCCTGACCAGGCTGGTCCTGGTGGACGCGGTTTATTTCAAGGGGAGCTGGGAAACGCGGTTCGACAAGAGCCTTACCTCAGACGCGGACTTCCACACCACGCCCTCCAACAAAGTAAAGGCCAGCATGATGAAGCGCACCGGGGAAGATTCAAAGTCCGGTTATTATGAAACTGCGGATCTGCAGATCCTGGAAATGCCTTATAAAGGCGGCAAGCTTTCCATGCTCATACTTCTGCCGCCCCTGGACGGACTGAAGAAACTGGAAAAAGAGATTTCGCCGGAGAAACTGGAAGCCTGGAAGAAAAATATTTCAAACAGACGGGTTGACGTATTCCTGCCGAAATTCCTCCTGAACGCCAAATACATGCTGCACGACACGCTCGCAAGAATGGGCATGTCGGCGGCCTTTACCGACAAAGCCGATTTCTCCGGCATGGACGGCACGAACAATCTTCATATACAACGTGTGGTGCACCAGGGTTTAGTGGAAGTGAACGAAGAGGGAACCGAGGCCGCGGCGGCCACCGGAGTGGCTATGGGCTTAAAATCAATGCCTATGGCGGCGCCGAAGTTCCTGGCGAACCACCCTTTTATTTTCCTGATCCAGGAACGCGAAACGGGTAAAATAATATTCATGGGCCGGGTGGAAAAACCTTAAAGTTTTTTATTCCACTTTAAAACCGGCTTCCGCCACGGCCTGTTTTATCTTTTCCACGCTGGTCTTCCGCTCGTCGAATTCCGTTTTCAACCCGGCGGTCCCCAGATCCGCCTCGGCGGAGACTACGCCGTCCAGTAGTTTTATGGCGTTCTCAACTCCGGCTTTGCAGCCCAGGCAACGCATACCTTTGATTTTCAAAGTTATCCTCATAAAAACCTCCGATTCAGCCATGAAAGCTTTATAGCACGACACATGTTGTAGTATATAATTCCTTATTATGAACTCAAAAAGCCAGGCGTATCCGATCCGGGTCGGGCTGCTTTACGGCCACAAACCCTCCGGCCATTACTCCGCGGCAAGGGCACTGGCGGATTTTTTCCCGGCCTCCATTATAGAGCCGGTGTTCATAGACCTCTCTGAAGTTTACCCGAATCTCGGCTCTTTTGTGGCAAAGACCTATCTGGAGATCCTTAATAAAGCTCCGGCCCTTTGGGACTACATTTACGACAACAATTTCGTGGCCATGGCGGCAATGGGAATAAAGACGGCCGTCTTTCCTTATTATTCCAGGAAACTTACGGAAGTGCTGCGGAAAAAAAATATTAACGCCGTGGTATCCACCCACGCGCTTGCCGCGATGCTTCTGGCTAAGGGCGACAATAATCCCCGCGCCGGCGCCGCGGCGGCTCAATCCTCCGGAAAGTGCGCCGCCAGGCCCTTTAAAGCCGCGCCGCTTTTCGCCGTACTCACTGATTTTTACGCGCATTCCTACTGGCCGTCCAAAGGCGTGGAGCTATATTTTTCTCCCGAAGGGACGGCGGAAGCGGGCCTTAAAGCCAACGGAGTGGACCAGGCCAGAATAGTAACTACCGGCATCCCGGTACGCAAGGAATTCCTGCTTCAGGAGGATTCGCGTAGGAAAAGAAAAGAACTGGGCCTGCAGGCGAATCTTTTCACGGCGCTGATCGCCGGCGGCAGCAAAGGCCTGGGCGACATAATGCTTTCGGTGGAAACGCTGAAAAAATTCCTGGGGAAAATTCAACTCATCGTAATGTGCGGCGAAAATAAAAAACTATGCGGCAGCCTTGAAAAAAAGCTGGTGGGCCAAAAACATCTGAAGATCGTAAACGACTTTGTGGAATATCCGGCGGATTATTACCGGGCGGCCGACCTGATCATAGGAAAAGCGGGAGGGGTGACCGTAGCCGAAACCATGGCCCTGAACAAACCGATGCTGCTTTTCTCCTCGCTCCCCGGCCAGGAAGAACATAACGCGCGCTTCCTTATAAAGAACCGGCTGGCGGATTTTGCCGAAGATCCGCGCCAGCTTGAAGACCTGATACGGCGGTATCTGCGGCATCCGGCCTCTCTAGCGGCGTTAAAGAACAAGCTGTCTGCGGCCGCCAAGCCCTGCGCTGCCAGGGATATAGCCGCCGGCATAATGAAAAGCCTGCTGCCCGGGTAACCCCAAAACTACGGTTTGGAATCAATTTTTATAGAACTTCGCGCAGGACGGATTTTCGTCGGTTTCAGAAAAGAGGGCGGGAATAAAAATATCGGGGCATACGGATTTGAACCGTAAATCCGCCGACCCGAACGGCGTGTGATACCATTTCACTATGCCCCGACAAGACCAATTATACATTTTATTCGCGGAAAAACCAAAATAGAAAAATCACGCCGGACGTCTTTTAAAACCACAAAGCAGCTTGCCGCACAGAACTATACCTGACCGGATAGGGTCTGTCTCAAAGCGTACGACAGAGCCTTATTGCCTTGTCAAGCCTGTGCCTTGCTTAATAAAATACTTTTTAGTATTATTTCATTTGTTGGGTTATACATTGTCATGCGCGTTTCTTTTAAAATATCCGGCGTCGTACAGGGAATAGGCTACAGGTGGTTCGTAGTGAACGCCGCCTCCGGGCTCGGCCTGACCGGGTTGGTCAGGAACCGTCCGGACGGTTCCGTAGAGGGAGAAGCGCAGGGAGATAAAACCGCTGTTGAAAAATTCATCCTGGAACTCAAAACCGGCCATCCTCAAGCCGAGATATTGAGCGCCGAAACTGCCCGGATGGAAGAGCGGAAAGGCGAAAAAGACTTTATTATCTGTTATTAACGCGGGGGAAACGAAGAAGAGGTAAAAAAACATGGCTGAAGAAAAAGAAAACCAGGAGCCGGGACAGGAAGAAACGCCTAAGGCCGACAAAACAAAGAAAGACCTTTTAAAAGACATCAACATCGATTCCACCAATCAATACATTAGAAAAATAAGCCAGATAGACCATAAGATTTCGCGCGAAGAATCGCACGACCTTTGGAAACGCGTCAAGCGCGGAGACAGGCGCGCTAAAGACCGCATTATGGAGTTGAACCTGAAGCTCGTCATCCCCACGGCCAAACGCTACCTGTATCCAGGCGCCGATCTCATGGACCTGGTTGAAGAAGGCAACCTCGGCCTTCTGCACGCCATAGACAAATTCGAGCCCAAGAAAGGCTATAGATTTTCCACTTACGCCACCTATTGGATAGAGCAGTATGTCAGGCGTTCCGTGGAAGAGAATTCCAAAACCATCCGCATCCCGCCGCACGCCTGGACCGCTCTCCGGAAATGGCTGAAGCAATGGGATTCCATGCACGGCAAATTGGGCCGCGATCCGACACTGGCCGAAATGGCCCGCAAAATGCATTGGACGGCAAACCAGGTCCGCACAGCCCTTAACGCTTCGGAAATAGTCACCGGGCTTTCCTCGATGGAAACCCCGCTGGGCGATGAGAACGCCGACACCGTGGGAGACCTGCTGCAGGACAAGGGCTCCGGTACCCCGGAGAGCCTGATCTCGATACTGCGCCTCCATGACGAGCTTAAAGACGCGCTGGGAGAGGTCGGAGAGCGGGAACGCATGATAATAGAACTGCGCTACGGCCTGACAGGACAGACGGCCATGACCTTGAACGACATCGGCAAAAAGCTGAGTCTCTCCCGCGAACGCGTGCGCCAGATAGAGGAACGCGCGCTTCTGCGCTTGCGCCGCGTCGCCGCCAGGATGGGCCTTATAGAGATGGGCAGGCGGCCGGACCACACCAACCTCCAGCCCGGCTGGAACCAGCCCAGGATCAAAACGGACCTATTGGGCGACGCTATGCCCTCAAAACCCTATGTCCCCAGGAACCTGGGAAAGACGGGAAATAAAAAAAAGTAATTCAGGAATAACCCAGATGACAAATAATACGCGAAACGCCTTAACAACCGAAAAAATAAAAGCGATAATCCGGGACGTGCCGGATTTCCCCAAGAAGGGCATTATATTCAAGGATATAACGCCGCTCCTGGCCGATAATTCCGCCTTCACCGAAACCGTCAAAAGCATGGCGGAAATATACAAGGGACGCGGCATCACCAAGGTCCTGGGAATAGAAGCCAGGGGTTTTATTCTGGCCGCGCCCATAGCGCTGGAACTCGGCGCCGGAATGGTGCCGGTCCGCAAAAAGGGCAAACTTCCCTACAAGACCGTTTCCGCCACCTACGCGCTTGAGTACGGTGAAGACACCCTTCAGATGCACGAAGACGCCGTCAAAAAGGGCGAGAAAGTGCTGATAGTCGACGACGTACTTGCCACCGGCGGAACCGCCGGCGCCGTGGTCGCGCTGGTGGAGAAGCTTGGCGCCAAAGTGGACGGCATCGCCGTACTTATAGAGCTTGAATTTCTGAACGGCCGGGGCAAACTCTCCGGACGGGATGTCTTTTCTTTGATAAAATATTGATCAGAAAGCTGGACGGTTGAAACCGCAGGAATTACAAATGCGGGTTATCAGTTAAGTGTTTGGCGCCAAGCTGCCTAGCCGTCCAGCGTAGCAGCGGCGACAGACGCCCCCGTCGTTCAACGGATAGGACGAGAGTTTCCTAAACTCCAAATAGAGGTTCGATTCCTCTCGGGGGCACCAGGTTTCAAAGGATAAAGGGTAAAGAAGGGATAAAGGCTTAAAGGAAAAACAATTCCAGCCTTCCGCTCCTTACCCTGATCCCAATCTTTCGGCCCAATAGGAGTTCATATTATGCCCGATTCAACATGGATACACAGCGGCACACCCGAGGCACGCGGCAAGATGGATTTGGCCATGGAATGGATAAAAAATCACCGTGAAACGGTTATCGGCTCGCTGGTCATATCGGGGGCGGCCGTGATTTTCGGAGTATGGGTGGCCGTACACTACTCCGGCCTCAGAGAAATGGCCTGGAAAAGCCTTTTTATAGCCCAGCAGACCGGCTACAGCGGCAATTACGCGGAGGCCACAAAGCAGTTGGACTCAATAGAAACAAGTTACAGCAAAACCAGCGCCTGGGGCTTCGCCGCGCTCACAAAGGGCGACCTCTTATTCCGGCAGAATAAATTCAAGGAAGCGGCAGATGAATACGCGAAAGTGGCCGCGAACGGCCCGAAGAACCTTATACCCTTCGCCTCCTACAGTTTAGGCAAAGCCAAGGAGGCCACGGCGGACCTCTCCGGCGCCCAAAAACAGTATCAGGATTTTCTTACCGCGCACCCGGAGCATTTCCTGGCCCCCGATGCGCACTTTTCTCTGGCGAGCATATACGAACTTTCCAACAACCAGGCCGAAGCCAAGGCCGCTTACGAAAAGATAGCGCTTCTCTATCCGGACACCTCCTGGGCGGCGGCGGCCAAGGCAAAACTCATGCCGGCGCAGAAAGAGGACAAAGGACAAACTACCGCAGCGTCCATAAAAACCCCGCAGGCAGAGGTGAAAAAGTAACCCGCGAGCCGATAAAATATCAGACCTTTTCCCTATAAACCCGGGTCCGCTGAACAGCGGGCCCGGGTTGTTTTTTAAATGACGGGAGAAAATATCATAAGTATTCCAAAAATCAGCTGCGTGAGCCCCGCATGAGGATGTTCGCGAATAAACCTATCAAATTAGAAACCTTCCTGAAATATTCAACAAAAAAATAAATTTACTCCGGCATATCGGCATAAAGAGTAGCCATATAATTCCCAATAATGCCCAAATAAACGCGATCAGGAGACCGTTTTGTTACTTGACAGGCTTTTGGACCTTTTTGTAGTATTATCTTGCTCTGTAAAGGAGCCTCCAAAGTTTTACCAAAATGGAGGTCCGCAAGACCCCGAAGGGGGCAGCGGAGCGCCGATTTAAAGGCGCTTCTCCTTGAAGGCTGTAAGCTCCGAAAGGGGCAGGCCCTACCTGAGGCAAGCGGGCGACCGCTGTCGCAGGGAGAGTGAGTACCGGACCCGCAAGGGAATGGAACTTAAGCCCCGGAAACGGGGGCTTACGAAAACCAAAAGGAGGAGTATTAATGAAAATAGTAAAAGTATTGGTCCTTGGTGCGTTCGTATTCGGAATCTGCAAACCTGTCAGCGCGATGAGCTTTGACGTTAAGAATGTAAAGTATTTCGCGAACCTTGATCTGTTCACAGTAGGGACGTCTGACAGCCGCCTTGACAACCAGCTGAAAGGCAGCAAAGCAGTCGGCAACTTATCAACCTACAAGATCAACACGGACGCCGCTATCGGCGGCAGGATCGGTGCGCTGTACCCCATTGAAAACCTGGCCGATGTGGGCCTGAGCTGGGGCTATATCGCCGGACCCAACGGTGACATCAAAATAAACGATATCAGCAAGTACCAGGAGTTCAACCGGCGCTTCTTCCGCTTTCTCGCGGAAGCTCAAAAAACCGTTAAGATCAACGACAAGTTCTCCTTCCTGGGTGGAGCCGGCTTAGGCTGGGCCTGGGGCAAGCAGGAGTTCAAGACCAAATACGAGTACGCCAACGTGGAAAACGGCATAGTGGTGGACACGGCCGATGACAACTTCAACGGCCTCTCATGGGAACTCTCCGCCGGCGCGACCTACAAGGCCACGGAAAAGCTCAATGTGGACCTCGGAGTTAGGTATGCGGGTTTCCCCCATGCCCCGAACACACACAACATCAACAATAATGGCGATGTTTCCGGAATGGACTGGAACTCGTTCGGCATCTTCACCGGCGTGCACTTCTAAAGAACGCAGCCTTATTATTCAAACAAAACCCCGGCGTGTGCGCCGGGGTTTTGTTTTTCACACGCCCGCCAGAAGTCATAGCTAAAAAAATAGGCGACGCTTTTCCCTTGAAGAGATTTTCATTTCGGGGGGGCACAGAGCGGGCGACAGGGGGGTAATTAGGCTTTTTATTTTATATAATTAAACCAATGAAACGGCATTGCGGACCACCATACCCCAAACGCTATTCCCTGTACGCCATCCCCGCTTTACTTCTGGCTCTGCCCGTTATAACGTACGCCACCAAACTCGACCTATCCTCCAATGTGGACCTCAAGGCCGCCAACTACACCAACCTCCTGACGGGTGACGAGAAAAAGGGGCAGGCCATTTACACCGAGAATGCCACACTGGGCTTTGTGATAAAAGATATCAAACTGGAGAAGACCGACAATTCATACATAGATGTCGGCATAGTCCTAAACAGCATCGGCACCGGTTCTTCCACCAACACAATTACGGCCGCACAGTTCTCGGAAGCGGCGGCCCGCTACCCCCACGTAACCGGCGCTCCCTTCGTAAAAGAAGCCTATGTAAAGATCTACAAATTCCTAAACCAAAAGACCACGGCCATGCTCGGACGCCAGGCCTTCACGCTGGGACAGGGGATTACGCTCACTGACGACGGACTAGGCCTGACCGGCGCGCGCATAGAGACTGAAAAAATTTTTCAAATTGTCAAGGGGGAGGTCTTTTTTTTCAGACCCTACAAGGACGACAGTTTCGTCAAGCTCACCGGCGCGAGCCTGTATTACCCGGCCAGCGAAGGCCTCTGGCACGTTTACCACTTCTGGGAACAAGCCGACCAGTCCCTGGGCGCGCCGCCCGTCATAGAGCTGGATCACACCTCAATATCAAGAACAAAGAAGTTTACCGGGATCAGGTATTTCCTTAATCACAGCCAGATGGTTTTTGACGGAGAATTCATACTACAACGAGGCAAGTCTAAGCGGCCGGATAACGCCGGGACGGTCAAGTACACCGGTTATGCTTTTCTGATAAAAGGAGTCTGGAATCAGAATATAACTTTTTTCGGGGCCTCAAAAGCGCGCATGGCGTACGGCAAATCGTCCGGCAATTCGGGCCCGGTGAGCGACAAAGATAAGGCCTTCCTGCCCACCTTCGGCCACAGGTTCAAAGGCATCGAACGGGACGGGTTTGGAGAGATAGCCGGCGCCAGCCTTTACGACATCATCCAAACCTCTGGCACGGCGAACGGCCTGCCCAACGGAGTTTCCGGGCTCAATATCATAAATTTCGGCGGAGATATGCCCTATAAAAAAGCTGTACTCACTTTTGATTTCTTCAAATTCCGGGCCGCCCGGAATGCAAACCAGGGATCCATCCAGATCGCCAGCGAATGGGATTTAAAGTTATCCTACCCCATGGGCGACAGCCTGCGTTTAAAGGCTGTTTACGCCTTTTTCAAACCTTTAAGCCTCTACGCCGAGAATACCCCTATAAAACTTGTCTCCGTGGGCCTTACGGCAAAGTTTTAGCCCCTTATAACATCCTTTGCCGCCCCGCCAATTCAGATAATGCCACCTAACCGCGCAACCCCACCTTGTACAAGGTATCCGGCTTATGACTTATCCACATGGTTATCAACATGTGGATGGCATATATTCGCCCTATAATTGACATAAAATTACTTATACGGTAGAATATATGACATAGGGGCGCATTCGGGAATTAAGAAGGCCCTCTCACCCGGTCAATCCATAGGCCAATCCCGAAAAACACGCCGCCAAGCTTACGCATACCACAACGTGCCGCGAGGAAGAACACAATAAACCCCGCGAACAGGGGGGGCACGCGCAACAAACCAAACCCCGCTGACGGCAAAATTACCATATGAACCATTACAAACTAAGATTAAAGGATCCCTCAGGGGCAGAGTTCGAGGCCGAAGGTCCGATAGAATTCATACTCAATGAAAAGGCCTGCTTTCTTGAGGACCTAAAGCACAGACCCCCCGTATTAAAAACACAAGACGCGCCGGATCAATATGGGCCGGCTTGTGAAACCGGTTTCTGGGATAAGATAATAGTATTCAAAAACGACCTGGCGGAGCTTCGGGTCAAGTCCCCCGAAATAGACGCAGCGGAAGCCGCACTAATCTTAATGTCCGCAAGCAGGGCTATTAACCGGAAAGAAGATCTTAGCGCAATCACCCTATCCAAAACCCTTAAAACATCCGGCTACGAACCCGAGAGACTGGACAGATTGCTTGCTAAAGAGATCAAAGAGGGCAGAGCCACAGCCTCCGGAACAAAAAGGAACAGAACTTACCATATAACCCCTAAAGGCATGGAGAAAGCCTATCTAGCCATAAAAAAATTGGAACCGACCAACCCATAATCAGCCCCGCACATTAATGCCAGGCAAACGCCGCAAGTCCGCGTCACACCCTTAAAAAGCAGAGCGTGCACACCGAACCATTAAACCCTGCGGAGATAATAAGATTATATCCACCTCCGGCGGAATCCATCAATCCAACAAGATATAGGAAACAACCCGAACAACAATCACCAAGAATAGCCAAAAGCCGCCACAAGAAAATCAAGCATCAGAACCGGAAAACACGCCTCAAACATCTCCAAAAAAGCACTCCGTAACCATATTGCCCAGCTTACGATAATATATATTATGTTAACATAAATATCCCCTTTGATTAGTCGGCATTGCCAAATAATGTGTATCGGTATTTTTCTATTTAGCTATGTATAGCAAGCGTTATTTTTTAAATTCTAATATTATTTATAGATATACATAGTTGGCAGCCCTCACATCGGCAGTGGATGGATTCCCCGAAAAAATTTGGATTATAAAAATCAGGAATTTTGGCAAGAAAATGAAAATTATGAAATTTAACTGTCACGGCGGGAGCATAAAATTGGATGACCAAAAACACCATTAAACCTGCCTTCCGGCTTAGGCAGTATCCACCAAAAAAGTTGGCAACTTTTCTAAAACCGGAGAGCGCACTAATATCTAAAACGCCCTTAGCCGGAAATCAGGATACCCGAATACCCCCCTTTTCTAAATACCATAAAAGCGGGAACCGCAAGGAGTGCAAGAAGGAAACCGTGAAGTAAAAAATCAGGCTGTTTTTAAAAATACCATGAAAATGATCCAGGTGCTCCGAACATAACCGCGGGGGCTGAAATCAGGCAAAGAGCCGCCGGCAAAATACCCCCTGTGAAATCAAGAGGGATTTTTAAAACCGCATTAAAACCATTTTAGGCGAAACATTATAGAAACCTTTCCCGAGGTGGTACCCAAACCGCCATTAAAGCCAATTACCGGCCAAGGCGGCACCCGCCCCGAAAGGCCGGGGACCTTTCCGGAACCTGAAAATACCGCCCTATAGAACACACCCTGGGACAACAACCATGACATCTGAGTGCCCAAGTTTCAAAACATCATCAAAGGGTTCTTCAGCGCCAAAAGGTGTAAACCGGCCCAAAATCAGCACAAGGCACACCCTAAAGACACCCGGAAAAACCACCTGAAAAATCTTTTTTATGAAAAACATAGCGGACACTTTTACTAAGGCGGTGGGAAAAACATGCTAATGGCGCGGGGATTATTCCCCAACCTGCCTCCAATAAGCCCCCCCCTTTTTTTTTTAGCTTAAAAAATCAATAAAAAACCCGGCCAGGAATTACCGTGGCCGGGGCAGATTTTTTCACCCATGAGCTACCAGTCTGCTAGATCATCTAATAATGCCGGGATTAATGCTTACCAGTACTGCCATACCCCCCTTCTCCTCTGGAGGTAGCTTCCAGCTCCTCAACTTCGATAAAGGACACATATTCCACCTTGTTGAAAACCATTTGCGCGATCTTTTCACCTTTTTTTATCTCATAAACGGCGCGTGGGTCATGGTTTATCACTATTACCCCCACTTCCCCCCTGTACGGAGCATCCACGGTCCCGGGGGTATTGAGTACCGTGATGCCATGCTTCAGCGCGAGGCCGGACTTAGGCCTGACCTGCCCCTCATAACCGTGCGGAATGGCCATTTTCAGCCCCGTAGGCACGAGTACCCGCTCTCCCGGTTTAACGCTGAAATTTCCGTTGGAATACAAATCCACTCCGGCGTCGCCATCGTGGGCATATCTTGGGACCAACGTATCCGCCGCCAATTTTTTCACCGCTATATCTATTTTGTTCATAGTCACAGCCATATTATCCTCGTATTTCGCACTTTGGCAGGAACTTCGAAGCCGCCCTTTTCATATCTTCCAGCAATTCCGGCGGCGTTTCGGGAAAACTTTCGAGCCGAGCGTCCAATAGGCCGCCTCTTCTAGGCACAAATTTCTGTATGTAATACTTGTGGCCCCCGCTGCCGGTAGTTTCCACTATAAGCCTGGCCGTAGCCTCCGCTTCCGGCACCGTCAGGAAACTGATGCTGTCTTCACCCCTCAGTACCGGCACTATGGTAGTTCTAAACTCGTGATCCGGAAAACGCGCCGCCACTCGCATGCTCTCCATCATCGCCGCTGCCGCATCCGGCCTGCCGGCTATGCTGGCCCACAGATGCTTCGGCCCTTTTACATCCATGGCCACATAATCAACCAGATCTTCCGCAAGCAGATCATTCAGAATATCCGGAGCGCCGCCGTTCGTATCCAGTTTCACGGACAGACGTCCGGTCTTGAGGCGTCTTATGAATTGAATGAGCCCGTCCTGCATGGTGGGCTCCCCGCCGCAAATCACCACCCCGTTGACCCATTGCCGCACGTTGTCCAGATATTTAAAGAAATCTTCTTCGTCTACAAGGGCGTCTTCGTTGAACAACGGCTTAGCATGGCACGCCGGACAGCTATAGTTGCACCCCGGGGCAAAGACCATCGCCGCTATTTTACCAGGGTAATCTATCAGGTTAAAGTTGAGCGCCGCCCGTATCTTCATACCTTAACGGTAAAGGCGTCCTCCACCATTTTAAAGTATTCCACTTCTTTCCGGCGCAGCGGCTTGCCGCGCCGGAACTCCAGTTCATAGCGGTCCATGGCGCCGTTGTTCTTTACCAGCACCGTCGGGATGGGATCCAGAGGCACATTATATTTTGCCGCTATCATACGATTTTCCTGCCTGCTCAGATCGTAGAACTCAACGGAGACTTCCAGGCCGCCGGCCTTCAACGCCCTGGCCAGACTACTCTTCGCCTCATCGCACATGCCGCAGCCTTCCTTGCCGAAAACCATTACTTTTTTTGAGGGGTCTTTCTCATAGAGCCAGTTCACGCTGGGCGCTAGACTGGAGTATTTGTCGGATACGGCCTCGCGCGCCTTGCTGATACCTAATTGTGAATCATTCCAGCCGCTCAGGTTGCTGAAATAGCCTACGATCTTTGTCCGCTTGGTCACATCCTCGCTTGCGCACCTGCCGCACTTATCCTTGAAACCGAAATAATTAGCGTGGCAGTTATTGCAGTGGGTGAATTCCGGAGACACGGTAATTTGCGAAGACCTGGTGTTGCGGTAAGTCCTTTCAACAAGGGCCGATATGGATTCCGGCGGTATCTGGGACTCGCCGCAATAGACATGGATAATAGAACCGGACTCTATCATGTCGTGGAATTTAGACTGCAGTTCTATCCGGTCTATTATGGAAACCCCTGCGCCCGGGTTCAGGTGCACGGAATTTGTGTAGTAAGGCGCTTTCCGGAGATCGCCTTTTATGACTTTACGCGATTCCGGAAAGCGGTTGAGATCTCCCTTCGCCAACTTCTGCGTGGCGGATTCGGCCGGGGTTTCTTCCAGGGTAAACTTCAGGCCGTGCTGAACCTTCAGCTTATTTATATTCTGGTACATGTGATCGACGATCTTCAGACCTGTTTCGTAGGAATCCTTATTCTCATGCAACTCTTTGCCGGTCAGATACTGCACCGCTTCGTTCAGGCCTATAAGGCCCATTATGTAGGTGGCTTTATTGAGGTCAACGTAGGGCGTGCCGTCGTCGGAAGGGATCCCCAGAGACCTGAGAGGGCTGCCGTCGGTATCCAGCAGTAACTGCGTGTACACCTTCTTTTGTAAATGGGCCTTTACGGCGTACTCCATGGCCTTGTCTATCCGCTTAAGCGTGCCGGCCAGGGTCTTGCCCCTGAAGGCGGCCTGCGGCAGGTTTATAGTGACGTTCTGGAAGCCGGTGAACCGTATGCATTCCGGATGCTTGAGTAGATACGGATCCGTGACTTTTTCCTTGAGCCGGCAGCACTGGGCGAGCGTCGCCCCCGCGCCGTCCCGATCGAACATAAAATATGTGGAACCGTTCTTCGCGGCCAATTTGCAGCCGTACTCGTAAACCTCCCTTTCGTCCGGATTTTCCAGAGCCTCTTTGCTCACGTGAAGGTCGCACTTCGGGAACGCGAACTGCACGCCGTACTTATCCCCGTCTTCCCACACCTTCATCAGCTCTATGGCGAACTCCTGGGCGGTACTCACCATGCGCGGATCGCCGTAAGTGATATATTTTCTTCCGTCTTCGGGATGGACCACGTCGCCGTTGCGGGGATCGCCTTCCACTCCTTTAAACCGCGGCGCTGAAACCGCCATTTCAATACGACCGTTCTTATCCTCTATCATATACTTGCCGCCGGGACCCATGGCAGGCACATTACGCATATACTCAGGCACGCCGGTATGGATATTAAAATCTATGAACAGCGTCTGCCCGCCCCTTGAAAAAGCGTTCTGACTGGCGGAAAAGATCAGGTTTTGCGCTATCTGACGCATCTCTTTTTTTGAGAGTTTTAAAAGCTCCCTGGTCTCGCCGGTCTTTTTGAAGTAAGGAGTTCCGGCGCCGTCTTTATAAGCTACCACGCCGGCTTCCACCATGGCCTCCAGGACGTCTTTCCTGATCTTTACGATTTTCCCCTCCAACTCGCCTTCGGTCATGACCTCGGGACAGTTGAGCATGGGCGCGTACAGGATATTCAGGAACCCGAAGCCCAGCGCGCCCGCGTAGCGCGACTGCATAGAGGCGAGAAAAGTCTGTATATGGCCGTTAAGAACCATGGCGGATTTGGCGGGCTGTGACTTATTCTGCAGATTGGACACGATCTTATCCAGCCCGTATTTCTTTATATACTCCACCGAGTGGCTGGAGCAATAAACACGCTGAGGATAGCCTAAATCGTGGATGTGGATGGCGCCGGTATTATGCGCCTCGGCTATTTCTTCGGAAAAGACCTTGCGCAGATTGTATTGCTTAAGGACGTATTCCGCTATGCCCAGGTTCACCGCCTCCGGGTTATTAGAGGTTATGTTGGAGTTTTCCTTGCTGTTGCCGATCACCAGCGATTCTATGGTGGACAAAGGCATAGCCATGGCGGTGTTCTTTACAGGTATGCCCATCATGGAAAGATGCGACTCCGAAATGCGCCTGAGAAACTGCGTGTCGAAATTCTTGGTGCCGTATTTATCCGAAAGCTCGTAGGCGTCATTTTCGGTTTCCTTGGCGATCATCTCGGAGAGTTCGCGGGTAAGCTGGTACTCTTTCTCCAGGGCGTCGGCCAGTTTTTTACGGTCGAATTTCTCTATGGTCTCATTGGTGATGGACTGCACCAACAGCATCTGATCGGTGATGTCGGCGCGGCCGCTCTTTTTCTTTACGTTCAACTCGCTGGTCCTTACCCTCTTCCTGTCCAGCGCGTAAGACTCAAATTTATCCGCCGTCCGGTGAAACCCCTTCCCGCGCAAAATTTCTATGCAGACGGCATTGCTATCCTCCACGGTGGGGATCGTTGAATGAAGCGTGAAATCGTTGTAGATCTTTTTTGAGACTTCTTCCGCTATTTCCGAGGCCTTTTCCTGATCCCTGCCCCCCAGGCTATAAGCCGCTTTGTAAACCGCGTTCTTTATTTTTTCCACATCGAACGCCGTAACTTTACCATTCCTCTTCTTTATAACTTTAGGGAAAAACTCGTTCATCTTGATTACCCCTCATTTTTTTATCGATTTAATCTCTTTCTCAAAATCGGTTACATCCTCGAAATCCTTGTAAATGGATGCGAACCTTATATACGCGACCTTATCGAGCTTCTTAAGTTTTCTGATAACCAGCTCCCCGATCAACCCGCTCGGGATCTCGGTTTTATCTTCGTTTCTCAAAACGCTCTCGATATCTCTAACCGCCTCCTCTATTTTTTCGATACTGACATCCCTCTTCTGGCAGGCTTTTAAAAAGCCGTTTTTTAGTTTTTCTGGCAAAAAACTTTCACGCCGGCCGTCTTTTTTTATCACTATCAGCGGATTCTGTTCTATCCTCTCGTAGGTGGTGAATCTCTTTGAACATTTCTCGCACTCACGCCTTCTTCTTGTTTCAAAGGCGTCAGAATCCCTGCTGTCCGTGACTTTAGTGTCGTCCGCGCTGCAGAATGGGCATTTCATCCGGTTGCTCTCCAAAGGGCGCTGCGCCCCAGTTCAATCGGCGGAGTCTTACTTCACCAGAGCCCGGCCGCCGCACCGGGCTCCCCGGAGCGGCAACTTCTCACAACAAAGCATCGCCCGGTTTTATACTATATCTTGTGTTTTATTCTTGATGTACCACAATTAGTGGTATGGGGATATTATATACACTAAACCCTTCGGATGTCAAAATCCACGGCGAAGCGCCGCGCTATCCGAAGCCGCGGGATACTATTTGTTTTCCGGTTTGGCACGCCCTGAGGATACGCATAAAGCGACGGGCGCCAGCAAATATCCGCCCAGAAGGAACACAGGTGAGAGAGCGGCGTATATGTTTTCCCCAGCGGAATCAGTTTTTTTAAGAAAAACATATCCGGCACAGATCAGAACCAGCGCTAATGCCAAAATCATGCGGCCTCGTTTGCCTATCACCTCTTCTTCCGCGCCCGCGGCGGGCGGAGCCGCATATACTTTCTGTCGTGCTAAAGTTTTATTCCGGTTTTTTCTGGACATGTCATTGACCTTAAAATCTTATCACTATTTCCGCGGGCGCGCTCCGGACCGTCAGGCTGATTTTTCGTCTTTCCGATCCGAAACAGGTAGAATCATTATAATATTCCATGAAATAACGCCCGGGATCGTCTTCAGGTTAGAACAATGGGCCAAGGTAGAAATAAAAAATTCTGCCGCCATCGTGAGTCCTTACCGCATAATCAAAACTTAAAACCAGCTGGAAAGCCTGCAGAATAAAAGTGTGGATATTCACGCCTATACCGGCCGAGCTTTGGATATCCGCCCCCCTGAAAGACCGGAACTGCGTTCCTTGATCCCATCCATACGCCGAATCAAAGAATACTTTGGCGTAAACCGCCTTGAAATAAAAATCCGGGAACATAAACCACATGTAGTAATTAAGATCCTTAAAAAGCGGAGTGCGAAACTCAAAATTATTCATCAGCACCCTGGACGCGGACTCCATGGGGGAAGTGGAAGAAAACCCCCTGACTCCGCCCAAGCCGCCGAAATCAAAAGCCCTTTTGTCGCGTCCGACGCTTTCCCCGGCCAGAAACCTGTCCACAAAAGCGCTGCGCTTTGAAAGCGGGATATACTGGAGACGCTGGAAAACATACGCGTCGTATTTTTCATTTCCGCCCAGAGCGGCCGCCGCCCTGGTATAAGTAAATTCGGTTCTGGAACCCCTTACGGCGGTCAAGTAAAGACCACTGATGGTATCCCTGACCAACGAAGTCTGCAGAGCCCGCGTACGCGAATGATCCGTCCCGCCCGTATCGTCGAATTTATCGGCTACGCTCTTGTGGATGAAAAAAAGTTCAAGACGGTTATACCGATCAAAAGGATAGGCTGTGCCCAAGGCGTTACGCCAGTCCTTCCTGTCGAATTCACGATCCAACGAGTTGATGTTGTGCCTGGCGATGAGCCCTGCGGTCTGAAGGAAAATCGGCATCCTGTACTTCGCGTAACTGTAAGCCAGCTGATAGCTGATAAAATCGCTGCCGGAATTATAATCAAGCACAAGGCTAAGATTATTATTGCCAAGCATATCGGAGGCCTGCCAGTAATTCATCCAAAAAAGCCCGCCCGGGGATGAAAACATGAAAACCGGGAAGAACAGATCCGTGGAGGCCTTAAATCTATAAGGCTTAAACACCCCGGTGGATTCTTCCGGCGGCTCCGCCTCACCTCTGGAAGTGGCTGAAGACGGGAAAATATTTTCTCCGGCAAAATGGACGGGGTCGGCGGACTCATGCAGAAAATCCTCGCGGGCTCCGGAGTAAACATTCATGCTGCCTTTGCGAAAAGACGAGAAAAGTATTTTTTTCCCGTCCGAAGAATAGGCCGGGGTAAAATTACCCCCGATAACGCGAGTGAGACGGGAAAGCTCGCCGCTCGCGGTGTCAAATTCATAAAGTTCGAACCGGCCGCCGGCATCGGAAGTAAAAAGAATGGCGCGTCCGTCCGGAGAGACCACGGGATCGTAGATATCGCCGTCAAGCCGCGCCAGAGTCTCTTTTTTCCCTGATAAATCCACGCGGCAGAGCTCCCGCCGGGGCACGCCGCCGCTCTCCACCTCACAGGAGTATACGGCGCCCTTGCCGTTTTGCGTATACGCGGGAGAAGCCTCGTCATCGGGACTGTCGGTTAACCGCCGCAGGCCGGATAGCTTAATACTTCTTTTTAGCGGCGCAGGGGCAAGCTCAAACTCATACAGGTCGTTAAAACCGCCGCGCATGCCCACAAACATTATTTTTGAGGAGTCCGGAGAGAAGACCGGCTGCCGCACTTCCATAAAATCCGGGAAAGCCAGGCGTATTATTTTCCGCGCGCCGACGTCGTAAAGGAAGATATACTCCCTGTGGTTTTTCTGGCCGGAGAAGGCCAGATACCTGCCGTCTCCGGACCAGGCCAGACTTTTCCAGGGCTTTGAGAATCTTCCGTAGGATATATTTTCAGCGCCCGACTCATGCGCTGTAAGCTTAACGGCTTTACCGGTTGAAAGCTCCTTAATGATCACCACCGGGGGATGCCCGTCAACAGTGGACAGGAAAGCGAGACGTCCGCCGTCCGGACTCAAAACCGGGCTAATGCTGAATTCAGGGATACCTTCTTTCTCTCCGGTCAGCCGGTCGCCGAACCGCGAAGGTTCGCCTAAGTTTTCATCCCTGGCTTCCCCCAGATATTTAAGTTCTGAATATTCCCTGAATTTCTTATCAAAGCCTATCAGGTCCAGGCCTATGAGAGGCATGAGCACCGATGAGGCCTCATAGCGGGTCTTAAACAGCTCCAGCATGCGGGCCGGCTTGTCTTTGCCGTATTGCCGGGCCAGGAACCTTATTGCCTGCGCCCCGGTCTTATATGCCAGCGTGATCTGATGAGGTTTTAGATGCGCGAACTGGCTAAGCCTGGTAAGCGGGATGAGACCTCCGGGGGAAAGCGCCGCGTCCCGCACATACATATTTTCCAAAGCCAGATCTGCGTCTCCGGTTTCATACTCCGCTATCCCCTCCATCATCCAGAGCGGATAGACGAAGGTCTTAAGGATACGGGCGGATTTCCAGAACCCGTCTATAAGCACGCTGAACTCCACTTCGTGGGCGAATTCATGTGTAATGACATTATTAAGCCAGCCCTTAGAGCCGTCTGACCAGGCCATGAACCGGTCTTTATACGGCTCGGTAAGCCCGCCCACACCATCTCCGACATCGGCAATATTGGACTGTTCCATATCGTTTATGGAAGCGTAGAGAAAGAACGGGATCCGCTTGGTCAGCGCGGGATTAAGGTCGGCGGATTCCTCTTTGTAATCCTTTTCCAGTATCCGGGCCGCGTAAGGCACCCAAGCCTTGGAATCATCATAATAATGAATATCGAAATGGGTGGTGGCGTAGATCCCCCATTTAAAATCCCTGACTATCACATGATTTTCTTCCTGGGCGGAAAGCGTGGCTGGCGGCTGCAGACAAAAAAACAAAACCGCGGCCGTTAAAAAATAAAGGCTCGCGGTCTTGGCCGTCTGAGGCGCACCGCGCCTTGTTACGGCACCTACGCAAGTATTGGCCGTCTGAGGCGCACCGCGCCTTGTTACGGCACCCACGAAAGCATTGCGCTTTAGGAACTGTGCACTTTGCATTTTCAGGTTGTGAACTTCCTGTGCTTATTTTTTCTTCAGCGCGGATTTTTTCTGCGCAAGGGCGAGCCTTGCCAACTGCGAGCGGGCCTCGTTATTAGCGGGACTGATTTTAAGCAGTTCGTTCAAAGCGGCGATGGCCGGGGTATCGGATTTAAGCTTTATGTAGGAGTCGCTGAGCATAGTGTAAACCGCGGCCCTGTCCGAAAAATCCGAGTATTTCAGACTTTCCGCGGCGGCGCGTTCAAGAAGCGGCGCGGCCGCGGCATAATTTTTATTTTCATAGGCTATGCGCCCGGAAACATATCCGGCCCTAAAGGACGCTTCCCCTCCGAGGGCCAGCAGCATGTCCAGTATCGGCTTTGGGTCCTGGTTGTTTTTCCAGCGCGCCAAAGCCAGATTTTCCAGCACAAGGATGTTATCCTTATGCACGGAGTTTAAACTTTCGTATTCCTTCACGGCGGCGGGATATTTACCGGAAGAAAAAAGGAGTTTCGCCGCCAGCATGCGCACTTCAAAATCTTCCGGGCGGTTGTTAAGAAAGCGGCGATATTCTTCCAGAGAAAACTCATAAAGCCCGACGGCCTGGTACATACGACCGAGATAGTAGAAAGTACGGATATCGGCTAAACCCCTGGAGCGGGCGGTCTCAAGATCGGAAATGGCGTCTATGTAGCGGTCCGGCCCCTTCTGGAACTTCAGGAGGCCGGCCTCAAAGAACGCCTGTATATCGTTGGGATTATTTTTGATCCGTTCTTCAAGTTTGGCAAGCTTGCGATCCAGCTGGGCCTCTTCCAGGAACTCGGTTCCGCTACGCGGAAACAGACCGGAGGCCGCGCCCGGCTCCCTTGTAAACACGGCGTAAATAACTATAAAAATAAAAACGGCAAAAAGACCCGCGGGCGCTCCATAACCGGACAAGTTAATCCATTTTAAGCCCCGGCGTTTGTCGGACTGTTTAAGTGCGGGACCTGATCTGCCGAAAGGGCCGGGATCACCCCTTTTCATTAAAGGCCGGATGACGCCATTGAGGGGCTCACACTTCACCTTCTTCCTCCGAATTTTCAAGCAGGATCTGGCCAAGGGTCAGTGTCGGAGCGCCTCGCATGTACTGTTGGACTTTTTTCCTATCTTCAATATCTTCCAGTTTTTTAACGGAGAGCACCAGTTCGTAAGTAGTGGAACTGATAGCTATCAGAACGCCTTTGAGCTCCTGCCCTTCTTTGAACGCGATCACGGAACCATATTCTTCCGCCGGGATAAAACCATCCACCTGTTCGGAGATCTTCACCTTGGCGCCGGCTTCAGAGGCGGACACAACTTTTCCCTTGAGAATGGACAAGCGGGGGAATTTCCTTTTAAGCACGTCTACGGGATTTGGAGTCAGCTGCCTTAGACCGAAAGAAATCTTCTCGTTGTCCTTGTCAATGGATAGGATCTTGCATTTTACGCGCTGGCCGCGCTTATAGGATTTGAGCGCCTCCGCCGGATTCTTCCAGTCTATGTCGCTTAAGGCGATAAAACCCTCTATCCCCTGGAACCTGACGAACAATCCGTCCGCTGCGATCTTAGCGACTACGGCCCGGACTACGCCGCCGGAGGAAACTTCGCCCAGCACCTCAGCGCGGCGGGCTTTTTCATCCTCTTCAAGGACCTGGCGCCTGGAAACCACGATCTTATGGTCCTTCTCGGAAAAGTCGGTGATATAGAACTTTATTTTGGCGTTGGCGGGCAGGTAATGTTTATGCGCACCGCCGATCTCCGAAAGGGAAAGGGGCATAAAAGCCCTGAGACCGGAAAGATCCACCATATAGCCTCCCTTCACCACACCCGTGACGCGCCCTTTCACGCGCTCTTTAGCCTTAAACATTTCCTTGGCCCACTGAACCGCCACCTTTTCCATGGCTTTCCGATGGGAAAGGACCGTGTGCTCTCCGCCCTTATGTTCCAGTATAGCCATAACTTCGGCGCCGATCTCCGGCAATTTCTCATCCTGGAAATCGGAAACGGGGATAACGGCCTCTTTTTTTTCGCCTATGTCCACAAGGATGTGCTCCGCGGTAACCTGGATGACCCGGACTTTTACCATGTCCCTGGAATATATTTTTTTAGAAACTTCCCCCTCGTCTTTCAACAGTTCCTCCATCGACATTTCCTCTTCGGCGCGGGCAGCGGTCTCCTTTTTTTCCGAATTTTCCCCGGCGCCCGGGTTCTGATGGTTTTCATTTGTTTCCATGGCGGTACTTATTCCTCCGTTATGGCGAATATATCTGACATGATTGTTTGCGAAAATTCAGCGTACGCCTCTTTGCGGTCTCCCGCAGCGGCCGGGTCAAAACTTCTCGGGTTTCCGAACTTAATAGTTATTTTACCTAATTTTGAGAAATTTTCGGCGTTAAAAATCCTGACCGGCAGCACTGGAGCCCCGGTCTTATGGGCGAGCATGGCCACACCGAGTTTCGGCTTCAACTGACGGCCCTTAGACCTGGTACCCTCGGGGAAAAGCACCAGGCAGCCACCGTTCTTAAGCACGTCTATTCCGCCGCGCAGCGCGCTCATGTCCCCTCCTTCGCGGCGTCTATCCACCGGGATCCCTTTCCAGCTCAAAAAAAGACGGCCTAGAAACGGGAATGCGAAAACCTCTTTTTTTGCCATGATGGCGGCTGGACGCACCGGAACGACATGGGACATCAAAGCGGGCGGGTCGGCGTTGGAAACATGATTGGCGACTATGATCACCGACCCCGCCTTAGGGATCCGTTCCAGGCCGGTTACCGTTATTCGGTTGAAAATCCTGAAAAAAACACGGACCAGAAAAAGAAAAGACCGGATCGATATCCCGGCCATCAGGCCATAGCTTGGGCGCATAGCCTGAGTATCTCCACAACCACCTGGTCCCGGTCCAGACTGGTAGAGTCCATATAGTGGCCGCCTTCGGCCTGTTTCAGGGGATTATTCTTTCGCCGGGAGTCCTGATCGTCCCGCTTGATTATAAAATCCAATATCTCAGCGTAATCCGCTTCAAGGCCCTGGCCCCGAAGCTGTCCTACGCGGCGCAACGCCCTGGCCTCCGGGGAGGCGTCGAGATAAATCTTTACCTCGGCGTCGGGAAAAACATTGGTGCCGATATCGCGGCCTTCCATAACCACGCCGCCTTCGGCGCCGATGCCGCGCTGCATGTCGCGCATGAACTTGCGGACCCCGGCGAACTTTGAGACGAAACTGGAAGCTTTAGCCACCGTCTCATCCGTTATCTCGCGATCAAGGGGGACCCCGTCCACGCAGAGCTGCGGTTCCGGGGTATCGGAAGGCTTAAGTTCCCATCTGGCGGCAAGCGCCATTCTCATGAGGCCGGACTCATCTTCCAGATTTGCGCCCGCGGCGAGCGCTTTCCACGCCAGCGCCCGGTACATCTTACCGGTGCTGATAAAGCTGTAGTTGAGTTTTGCGGCGACCATCCTGCCTACGGTGGATTTACCGACGCCGGCCGGCCCGTCTATGGCAATGATGATTCCCCTGGAGCGTTTGAGCATTTTGAATTGACTAAGCTTCAACTGAAGCTCAGTGTTTGGCGACTGTGATCTTGTTCGGAAGATTGGCTTTGTTATCCATGCCCATCTTCCTGAGCGGACGAACCCACTTCGTAAAATTGGACGGTTTGAGCGAGTATTCGTTCACAAGGCGCACAACTTCGCTTATCGGCTGAAAATTCTCCCAGTTAAGGCGAAGTATTCTGACCCCGGCGGCCTCCATTTCATCGATAAACTGGTAGTAATTTTCCTGGAGGCTTTTCAAATAATCGGCCTCGATGGCTTTTTCCATGTTCCGACCGCGGGAATTTATCCTTTCTATGGAAGTCTCCACCCGGCAGTCAAGGAATATCAGAAGTTGCGGGAATACAAGCTCGCGCAGGACCATGTTGTCAAAAAGATCCAGATAAGTGTTGTAGTCCATGTCGCTGATTATCTTGTCCGGATGCTGGTTAAGCATGCGCGCGAAAATAGTATCTTCCCAGATGGTCCTGTCCTGCACCACACCGCGGATCTTTCCCAGACTTATCCTGGAGACAAATTCCCTATGCTGGCGGAACCGGTGATTTAAAAGCCAGACCTGCATGATGGTGCCGTATTTCTTCATATCGCCGTAAAAATTTTCAAGATAAGGGTTCCCGCCCACTTCTTCCAGCACGGGCTCAAAATTCAGGGCTTTGGCCAATTCCATGGTAAGCGTCGACTTACCTACGCCGATAAGACCCGCTATGCCGATGTAACCTTCTGCGAACATAAAAACACCTTCCTTTTTCCCGCGCGGGATGATACTGAAATCAAATCCGTGGCAGTAAGACCCTATTTTTCCTGATCTATGCCTTTTATGGCCAGCAGAACGTCGTCAGGATTGGACGCCGCCTGAATAATATCGTCAAGTTTAGCCAGACCGGCTTTGTGCAGAGCGACCAGCGACTGATTAAAGGATTGCATGCCGTAGAACGCGCCCTTCGCAATGGCCTGATTGATGGGTTCTATATTATTCTCGGCTATCATTTTCCTGATGTGCGCCGTACCGGTCAGAACTTCCACAGCCGGTATGCGCCCGCCCTGCGTACAGGGCAGGAGACGCTGTGAGACGATGCCTCTGATAGTTTCCGCCAGTTGCACGCGCACCTGAGCCTGCTGGTGCGGCGGATAAAGGTCCACGATCCTTGAAATAGTCTGGACCGTGTTTACGGTATGCATGGTGGCAAAGACCAGGTGTCCGGTCTCGGCGGCGGTTATAGCCGCCTTCGTGGTCTCCAGATCGCGCATCTCTCCGACCAGAATAATGTCCGGGTCCTGACGCATGGCGGCGCGCAAGGCGTCCACGAACGTATTGGTATCGGTTCCCACCTCACGCTGGCTGATAATGCTTTTCTTATCCGTAAAAACAAATTCTATCGGATCCTCTATGGTGATGATGTGGCTCTCCCACTGCTGATTCAAATATTCCACCATGGCGGCCAGCGTAGAAGTCTTTCCGGAGCCGGTAATGCCGGTCACCAGAATAATACCGCGTTCGTTCACCAGCAGTTTTTTAATAGAGTCCACGGGAAGCTTTAGTTCCTCAAAAGTCGGGATCTTCAACGGGATATGCCTGATGGCGACGCAGATCCTGGCCTTCTGAATATACACGTTGAAGCGGAAGCGGCCGGATTCGCCTCCATCCACGGAAAAATCCACTTCATGTTTTTCATCAAAGATGGACCGGAGGCGGGGGTTCATCAGCGGGAAAACAATGTCCTCCACTTCCTTGACGGTCATCGTTGAGGCGTTTACCGGCGTGATGACGCCGTTTATACGCAGGCAGACCGGCGCGCCGCCCCTTATATGTGTGTCACTCGCCTTGTTCTGCACCATCGCTTTCAGCAGCATGTTTAAATTTATTGCCATACTTTCCTTGCCTTGTTATTTAAAGAAGGGCCCAAACCGTCCCATGAAACCGCCGGCCATCACTTAAGCTTGCGCCCGCCCGTCTTGCGTCTCATAAAAGCGGGTCTGTCCAGATCATCATCGGACATGCCGGAATTCATCATATTCGGTCCGCCGAAATTATCAAAAAAATCATCAGCGGGGCGGGGACGTTTTTTACGGCGATGCCTTTCCAGGTCCACGGTAAGATCATTTTTGGGACGCGAGGGAAATCCCGTGGCGATCACGGTTATTTTCAAATCCCCACCCATGGAATCATCATCCGCCTGTCCGAACTTTATAAATGCGTCCGGGTTTGAGGACTTCCTTATATATTCCATAGCTTCCTGGATCTCCGCGAGCTTGAGATTCCTGGCGCTGGTAAAGCTGACCAAAATCCCCCTGGCCCCGTCTATTACGGCATTCTCAAGCATCGGAGATCGTATGGCCTGGGAAGCCGCTTCCAGATGCCGTTTTTCCCCGGAAGCCTGGCCGATGCCTATCAAAGCTTCGCCTGATTTGGTCATAATCTTGCGCACATCCTGAAAATCCACATTAATAAGGCCCGCGGTGGTGATAACATCGGCAATACCCTGAATAGCCTGCCTGAGGACGTCGTCGGCTATGCGATAAGCCTCCGTCGCCGCGGTATCTCCGCCTACTATCTCGCGAAGGCGGTCGTTGGGGATCACCAGCAGGGAATCGACATGTTTGCGCATCTCGTGTATCCCCTGATCGGCCTGGTTTGCCCGCACTGTGCCTTCAAATTCGAACGGCCGGGTGACCACGCCTATAACCAGGGCCGTGGAAAGTTCCTTGGCGATCTGGGCGACTACCGGCGCCGCGCCTGTGCCGGTTCCCCCGCCCATACCGGCGGTTATAAAGATCAGATCCGCGTCGAGCACGGCTTCTTTGATAAGGTCCACGGATTCCAGCGCCGCTTCGCGGCCCCGGGCCGGGTCGCCGCCGACGCCGAGGCCCTTTGTAAGATTTTCACCTATCTGAATGCGGTTCGAGGCCTTATTGCGGCGGAGATCCTGCGCATCGGTATTGAGAGCGATGAAATCCACCATGCGGATATCGGCTTCCACCATCCTGTTAACGGCGTTGCCGCCGCCGCCGCCCACTCCAATAACTTTTATCCTGGCTTCTTTATCCTGAAAATCACCGTTGTATCTGATTCTGGTTTCAGTCATATGAAGATAAAACCGCCGGACCGCTGGTCAGCGCCGAAAAAACAAATCCCTTCTTTTTTCCGCCGGGCCGGTTGCCCGGCTAGAACAGGTCCTTTACCCAGCGCCACCAGGCGGCCGGGATCATGGCCGGCCGGCGCGACACGGCCGGTTCGTTGGCCCAAGGCTTGAGATATTGATAACACACGAGACCGATCGCGGAAGTATAAGTCTGATTAAGGTACTCTTCCGGACACTCTATTATGTCCGGCCGGGCGAAACCGGGCCTTGCCTGTTTAAGTTCCAGCAATTGTTCCGCGGCCTCGTTCATACCTTTCAAGAGCGAAGCGCCGCCGGTCAAGATCGCTCCTCCCGGCAGATCGGAAGAATTGCAGTTCTGCAGGAAAGTGTTTATTCTCTCGAACGTTTCTTCGGTCCGGGGCTGAACATAATCCAGCAGATCGCGGGCTTTTATCTCTTTTTTTGTCCTCGCGTCAAGGCCGGTAATGCTTATCACCCGGTCTTCTTCCACCAGGCTTGAGAGAACGGCGCCGTGTTTTTCCTTGATCTCCTGGGCGGTCGCCAGGGAAGTCCCAAGGCCGTAAGCGATGTCGCGTGTAACATGATCTCCGCCAAGAGGGATTTCATTGGAAAACCGGAGACTGCCCTCGTAATACACCCCGACGGCGGTGGTCTGGCCGCCTATATCTATAAGCAGACAGCCAAGATCTTTTTCCTCCGGAGAGACCACCAGTTCGCCTATAGCCAGCAGATTATAGACGGTATCAACCACCCTAAAACCGGCCTGGGACACCGATTTCATCAAATTATTTATGTGGGAACTTTGCGCGGTGACGATGTGGACGCTTACTTCCAGAAGCGCGCCCTCCATCCCCACTGGATTGGGGACGCCGCGCTGCCGGTCCAGAGAAAACCCCTGGGGGATGACATGCAATATTTCCCTGTCGGACTGGACAGGGATCGCCTTGGCGTTTTCTATAACGTTGGAAACATCTTCGGCGGTTATTTCCTTGTCGGCGCGGGCGATATTATAAGCTCCGCGATTGTTGAAAGTCTGAATATGTCCGCCGCGCACGCCCAAATAAACCTCGCCGACTATCTCTTTGGCTTTTTCTTCAGCCTGCTCCATTACGTTGGCGATCGCGCGCTGCGTTTCAAGGATATTTACAACAACGCCGCCTTTAAGACCCTTACAGGGAACGGACGCCCCGGCGAGTATCCTTATTTTTTCAGACTCGGCATCATGCTCGGCCAAAACGCAGGTTACCCGGCTTGACCCCATGTCAAGGCCGGCTACGATGTCTGACTTTGCCATATGAACGCTCCGGGGAAAGAAATTAGCGGCGCCCCCTCCCGGGGATCCGGCCACAGGCGGGGACCGCCGCTGCGGTTCCCCCTACGCTTAAAAAACATAGCGCCTGATACGGCGCCTACGCAAGTATTGGAAGAGTATGCGCCGGCGAAACAGCGAACAAATCTTAGTGCCGGCTAATCCCGCCGTTTTCCTATTCTACTTAAATATCGGTCAATTTAGAAACAAAAATTTTCCCATCCCTGAAATACCGGAAATCCACTTTTAACGGCCCCTTTATCTTCCGGGCGGCGTCCGGAAGAACTTCGTTAAGCCGTATAATCTTGTCCTTCGTAAACGCGAACTCCCCCCATAACACCTCAACACTGCTCTCCAGGGTAAGCCGGCAGGACTCCGCAAGGCTGCGGTATTCAAGTTTTATCGGCCGGGAAGGGAATTCGGAGGCCATGGCCCTCAACTCCTTTAAAAACCCGGCAAAACGTCCCAAAGACAAGCCGGGACCGGAATAGACGTCTGTTTCAAAAATATCGGCAGGATCGGGCCCGTAACATTCCGCAAGCAAGCGTCCGCTCTCGGAAAGGTAAAAAATTTCCCCACCGTTAAGCCGGACCTTGGCGACCACGTTTTCCGATTCCGCGCGCACGCTCACGCGGCCGCTTATGAAGTTTCTTCTAACTTCCACGCGGCTCAAAGCGGGATAGCTGTTTTTAAGGCCGGCGGAAAAAATCTCGGCTTCCCCGGAAGAAAAAGGCCCGCCTAATTTATCCGACATCCGACGTGAAATTTCAGCCGAAATATCTTCCGAAGGGCTTCGCACCGACAAGCTTTTAACGGTAAAGGCAAACAATCCGCCCATCGGCAGACGACAGGCCAATCTGGAGGCAAGAAAACCGCAGTATCCCAGGACCCCGGCGAGAAGGAACACGGACATGGCTAAGCCGGATTTTTTCAATAAGCGATTACGAACTTTCAGCCGCACTTTAATCCTGTATTTTTTTTCCGCCGCCATTCATACATTATATTTTATATTTCAAAAATCTCAAAAAGGAATCCTGCTTTCCCGCCGCAGGCGGCGGGGCGGTTGGGCGAAATTTGCAATGCTTCTGTTTTTTTGTATAATCTGGCTGTAGCATTTAGCGCCCGTAGCTCAGGGGTAGAGCATTCGCCTTTTAAGCGAGTGGCCGCGCGTTCGAATCGCGCCGGGCGCAAATTTTGGCGTTTCCTTTTCCGGAGATTCCGCCGCAGGTGGGCGCCGTAACCACTTCACCGGTATTTAAGAGGGCCGTACGCCTTTGTCGTGACACTTGCTCAGGTAATCGGAGTTCGCGCCGGAAATAAGCGACGGTGCGCCAAAATCAGCCTCGCTATGCTATAGCCTTGGCGTGCAACATATTTTGTCGCGTGCCAGGTGGTAGTTTGGGAATCAAGCCGCAAACTTTTATCTGAGGGGGCCCCATGTCCGTAGTTAAAAAAGGTTTCACGCTTATCGAATTGCTGGTCGTAGTTCTCATCATCGGTATATTGGCGTCACTCGCCATACCGCAATATTTCAAGGTGGTGGAGCGGGCCAGGGTGGCGGAAGCTTTGTCCACCTTCTCTGCCGTAACAGCCGCGCAGGAAAGGGCTATGGCCAAGAGCGGCACATACACCGCCAGTTGGGACGTTCTTGATCTGACGCTTAAAACCGCGGCCGGCGTCGACTGCACAGGCAGCGCGACCTGCATAGGAAAGCTCTACACCTACACTATTATTAACGCGAACAGCCCAACCACCGCGGCCATCACAGCCAGGCGGAACGCAGTCCCGGCTCCGGCGACCAGGTATGGCACATATACGCTGACCTTCACACTCTCCTCCGGACAGACCGACTGCGACGATCCTGAGTGCAAGCTCGAGCTGATCTAGGCGCAACATATTAAAAAGTCGCCGGAGATTGATATCTCCGGCGACTTTTTAATACCCTCCGCTTCACGCACACTTAACCTGAAAAATTCAGTTGAATTTTCCCCTTCGCGGAGCTCAGGTGCGCTTCGCGCGGCATACCCCCTGGCCGTCTGACGGCCATAGGCCCTGATACGGCGCCTGCGCAGGTATTGCATTTTTTGCGGCGGCCATTACGATAAAGATCCGCTTGAACTGCAGGATCCGGGCCAGATCACCGAGCAAGGCTACTTGCTATGAGACGATTTTAATTTTTCTTTCAGTTGTTCTATAACAATTCTAGCCTGTTCATATTCCTGGCTCAGCTTGCGGAAACCGTTGTTCTCAGCTTCAAGATGCGCAATACGTTCTTCAAATCCAGCGGCAGAAGCGGAATTGGATTCAGCCTGCCGGCGATTTTGCTCCTTAAGCCGGGAAAACATTTTTTCCAATTCTTCAGCCTGAGATTTAAACCGGTCCGCCTCCATTTCGCGCTGGTTGAGGGCGTCCTTCAGGGCCATCAACTCGCGGGTAGCGGCCTTCTCCCTGGCGGAGGACTCAGCGACAGCTTTTTCATAACTCAGCCTGCCGTCTTTTCGCTCCATTTCCAGCTCCTTGGAGTAATTCCCTTTGAGACTGTTCATCTCTTCGTCTTTTTTTGCCGCTTCACTTTTCCAGAATTCCATCTCACGTTTCATTGTTTCAAGGATCCTGTCCTTTGAAACGCGCTGCTCTTCCGAATTCTTAAGCCTGAGCAGATAATCATTGCCCTGCCGTTGAACCCCTTTGGCGGTCTCTTCCGAAACAGCCTTAAGTTTCTCGTATTCGGTTTTGATATCCCGCCAGTCTTTTTCCTTGCCGGCCAGCCTCGCGGAAAGAGCGGTGTTCTCTTCCGAATAAAACTTCTGGGTCTGGGCCAGCTCCATTTGCAGAGCCTCCAAACGTCCTCCACGCTCATCGGCCGTTTTCCTCAGCGTCTCAAGCTTGCCGACGGCTTCGGAAAGCTTCGCCCTAAAATCCTCAAGTGATTTGCGGTAAGCGTCTTCCTGGCTTTCCTTGGCGGACTGTAGAGCGGATATCTCCTGATTCTTTTTTGAAGCCAGATCCTCCGCCCGCTCCGATTCACGTTTCACGGCTTCTTCAAGTTTACGCTGGGCGTCCGCATCCTTTGCCAGAAGCTTTTCATTAAGGACACGGATCCTGCCGTTGTGAAGTTCGCTTTCATTGGCAAACAGAGTCCCGGCATTGGTCTTCTCATTGTCAACCTTAATAAGCTCTTCCCTTAAACGGGCGGTCTCCTGGTCCTTATGGGCCAGTCTTTCGTCCAAATCGTTCTTCAGCCTGGACATTTCCTGCTCTTTCCTTAAGAGCCGCTCGTCGAGATCCTTTTCCTTCTCGGAATAGAGGCGTTCCAAACGCTCACGTTCGAAAAGGATCGCTTCTTCTCTTTCGATCTTAAGTTTCTCCGCGGCCTTACTGAGCTGAAGGATTTTATCCTCATAAATCTTGACCGTATCCGCGAAGGAGGAGGCCTGAACCTGAAGTTCTACCTTGCCGCGCTGGCGTTCTTCAGCTATCGCGAACTTTTTCTCCTCCTCCAGCCTTACAATGACTGTCCTGAGCTTCTGAAGTTCGTCGTCCTTATGAATGGTTTCAAAATGCGCGTCGTTAAGTTGAGCGTCGAAAGCAACGGACATCTTCTGCTTCTCCGCGGCGGAGCGGCGGAAGGCTTCTCCCAGATCTTCCGACAACTGCTTTTCAAAATCCGCCTTAAGCTGAAGCCGCATGGCCAGGATGTCGTTCTCGGACTTCTCTTTAACCGCATCGGCGGCGCGCCTGAGATCGGCGGTCCTTTCCTGGAGCGCCATCTTCTCCGTGACGGCGCCCTCCAGTTCCCGGCGTAAATGCGCGATCTCCTCCACTTTGATACGCAGATTATCCTCGTAGATGCGCTGGGCGGTATCTATCTCATTTCTCAGGGCGGAGGTATGCTTTTCTATCTCCACCTTTAGCCGCACGTCGTATTCCGACTGCAATTGTTTTTCCCTGAAGGTGAACTCATCCTGCCTTATGCCGTACTGTGTCTGCAAAAGCTCCACCTTGTGGGCCAAAGCGTCGCGTTCGGTCTGAAAAGTCCTGCCGTTCTCCTCAAAAATCTTCAAATTCTTTTCGAGAAATTCTATTTCTTCAGCCCGTTTGCGCAGATCTTCCTTATAGCCGGTTTCGGTCTCGGAAAGTTTTTCCGCCAGACGGCCGCGTTCGTGTTCTATGGCGATCTTCAGACGCTTGGGGATCTCCGCTTCCATCTCGCGATATCTGTTTTTTTCCGCTTCAAGTTTTTCATTAAGACGCGAGATCTTCTGCTCGGAATCGGCCTGAAAACTTCTTTTCTCGCTCTCAAGCGTGCGTATCACGCATTCCAGGCTTTCCATGGCTTGTTTATATCGGTTAAGATCCTCGTCGCGCTTGCGCACGGCTTCCGGCAGATCGGATATTTGCTTTTGAAGGAGCCCCGCTTTTACCTTGTAATCTTCTATTTCCTGATTCTTCTCCATCAATTTTTTTTCAATATCCAGGTCTTTTTGCTTTAAATTTTTTTCGCGTTCGTCCGTCTCCCGCTGGAAACTGTCCTTGGCCCATTTCAACACGGCTTCCTGTTTCTTCAATTCGTCCTTAATGGAACTTTCCCTTTTTTCCAGATCGGAAAGCCTGTCGGCATACGTCCTCTCAAACCCGGCCCTTGCGGCCTCCGTTTCGGCGGCGGACTTCCGGCGTTCGTCGTCAAGTTTAGCGGCGTAAAGCTTCTCGAACTCGGCCTGCTTGGTCATTTGTTCCTGGCGCAACTTCCACAACTCCGCTTCCACCTCCGCCCAGCGGGCTCGCAATTCGTCGGATTTCCTCTGATAATCATCCAGGAGTTTGTTCTCTTTCTGTTTATGGATCTCCTCCTGTTTGGAAATCTTATCCTCCAGTTCCTTTTCCCTTTCGCTTAAACGCTCAAGCTTGGAGCGGAACTGGTATTCCAGCGAATCCTGTTTGGATTTAATTTCCTCCTCGTGGGAGTGTAGGATCTTTTCCAGTTCGGAATTTTTACCTTTCAGCTGGCCTTCGAGAAATGAAGTCTGGGCGGACTTCTCCTGAAGGTTCTGTTTTGCGCGCAACGTCTCTTCCTGCAGGGCGCGGATCTTGTCCAGAGCCCAGCGCAAAGCCAGCCTGGCCGTTTCCACGTCATTTATAGCCTGCTCATTCAGTGACGATTCGTCGAACTGGTCTTTCATATTACATTCACCCCGTTAACCACGGTATTCGCAGATAAAGCGCAAGGAAATTCCGATTTCCCTTCCTATACAATTTTAGTATTTCCATGTTTCGTAAATATTGCCTGAAAATATTATAACAATTTCGGCCTTTCCGGCCTCTAATGCGGAGTATCGTCCGTTCAAAACGGGCCGCTATGCGGGCCGTTGCGTTCCACAGCCGGCGGAAGCCCCGGTCTTCTTCCCCATAAAACCCGGACCTGGAGCGCGCGGGAAACCCGGCGGCGCCCCAACCAGACATCTCTCGGCTCTACACCCAAAACAAATCAGCCCGGCGTTACATTGCCTTCCTTAGCCTTCTGTTGCTATCATATAGCTATGAAACGCGGACTTTTTATAGTTTTCGAAGGGCCGGACCGCTCCGGCAAATCCACGCAGGCCAAACTCCTTGCCGAGTGGTTGAAAAAAAAGAAGAAGAAAGTTATATTGACCAGGGAACCCGGCGGAACCCGGCTTTCCGAGAAGATACGAGAGATACTCCTGGACCCGAAAGGCAGGATAGAACCGCTCACCGAGCTTTTCCTCTACGAGACTTCGCGCATAAAGCACACTCTTTCCATCATTCTGCCGGCTCTGAAAACTGGGAAGGTGGTGGTCTCCGACAGATTCACTATGTCCACCACGGCTTATCAGGGCTACGGCAGAAAAATCCCCATCAAGACCGTTGAAACTTTAAACAATCTCGCCACTTGCGCCCTCAAGCCGGACCTTACCGTGGTTTTCAATATCCCTGACAGGGTTTTTAACGAGCGGGAACGCCTGGCCCAGAAGCTTTTCGGCCCGGACAGGATGGAGCGCGAATCATCCCAATTCAGGAGAAGGGTCAATAAGGCTTATAAAATCCTTTCCAGCCGCCCCGGAGTGGTCAGGATAAACGCCGTCAAAAGCATAGAAGAAATACACACGGAAATTATAAATATTATTTCCAACCGGTTCGGATTTAAATAGCCATGTCATTTAAAAGCATTCTTGGCCACGAAGGCACGATAAATAAGCTCAACGCCCTGGCCGCCGGCGGGCGCGTTCCACCGGCGCTGCTTTTCTACGGCCCCGAAGGTATAGGCAAATTCCTGGCGGCCAAGGAATTCGCCAAAGCCCTTAACTGTACGGGACCGGATGAAACTTTACGGGACAAAAAACAAGAGTTGAAAGAAGAGATCGGTCTTTTTGCAGTTCCCGCTCCCGCTCCGCATCCCTCATCAAGCATTCCACACATCTCCGGAGACGCCTGCGACAGATGCGTTTCCTGTTCTCAAATAGACAAAAGCGTACACCCCGATGTGCGCGTAATTGACGCCGAATTCCAGGCCCTGCTGATGGAGGAGAACTCCCAGAAACAGAAGACGCTTCGCATAGACACGGTCAGGGAATTCACGCGCTATGTCTATCAAAAGCCCATCCTTTCCTCTTGGAAAGTCTTTATCATAAACGACGCCCACACGCTCAACACAAACTCCCAGAACGCCATGTTGAAGATACTTGAAGAGCCGCCGCCGGGCACTATTTTCATACTGGTGGCCGCGAAGAGGAACCTGCTGCTTCCCACCATTATTTCTCGGAGCTGCGCCATAGAATTCAACCGCCTTTCCCCCGCCGCCGTAGAGGAGCTGCTTGAGCGCGGCGGAATGACGCTTGACGAAGCTTCCGCCCTGAGCGAATTATCCGGAGGGTCGGTAAAAAAAGCCGGCGATATAAAGGAAGTCCGTGACCGGCTTGCCGGCATTACGGCAGCCGACTCCCAAAAGATATTCAAGCTGGTTTCCAGCCTCCCCCGCGAGCCCTACATGGCGCGCGAAGAGGCCAAAATCATGCTGGACATGCTGCTCGTATCCGCCAGGAAAAAGTGGCTGGCCCAGCCGCCCGGGAAAAAGGCCTCCGAACACGCCGCGCTGGTAAGAAAACTGCTGGACTACCGCAGGTTCCTGAACCAGAACGTATCACACGGCCTAGTGCTTGAGGCGGCTCTCCTTGAAAGCGAAAAACTTTCGGTAGCCTTGCGTTAACCCGAATCCGGCAGTTCAACTTGGTTTCCATTGGAAGATCCTGTGAACAAAAAAGCAATACCTGCGTAGGTGCCGTATAAGGGCCTATGGTCATGCCGTAACAAGCGCTATGCGCATCAGACGGCCGGGATTCCCCGCAGCAGCGGGGCGAAAACCAAGCGCAATACGCGCCAGGTTTTCTAGGGTGTATGCCGCGCGAAGCGCACCTGAGCTCCGCGAAGGGAAAAATTCAACTGAATTTTTCAGGTTAACCAATTCCAGATCACGCCACTGACACGAATTGATAAATGCAGAAGACATACTTTTATATCACCACCCCGCTCTATTCCGTATAGGAATACTCAACACGGCCATTGAAAACAAAAAGCCCTGGGAACTGGCCCGCTCCGGATCCGAAAAACTTAAGCCCTTTCCGTGCGACCTTGTTCAGAAAAAACAAAGGAAAGCCGGGCTTTCGAATTAAAAGCCCGGCTAACCGGCAAAACCTATCAAGTATTCGCTATTCTTTAGATGAGCCCGCTATGGATGTCACCACTTTATACAGGCCGGACAACAGGCCGGATACGGCATACAGGGAAAAAAACAGGAACAGCGCATCCTGAGGGTAAGCCGTTATCAGGAACAGAATGGTGAGGATGAACAGCATGCCTTTAATGGAATTGGGTTTCAACAGATTCCCCTGCTTGAAGGCGGCGTATGGCACTGATGAGACCATCAAAAGGGCCAAGGCGATCATCATGAACGGCATAATTCCGTAAACAAACGGCATCTGTTCCATGATCAGCCTTATACTCCTGACGCTTCCTTCCGCTTCCAGCATACTATAGGCCAGCACGAAAGAAGCCAGGATCCCGGCGGCGGCCGGAATAGGGAGACCCTGGAAATAGGCTTTTGAACTCTCGCCGAAATGCGCTTTCAGATTAAATCGCGCCAGCCGCAGGGCCCCGCAAAGCACGTACAGGAACGCCACCGGATACCCCCAGAAACCGTAATCCTTCAGCACAAAATTATACATCAGGTAGGCGGGCGCGATACCGAAGGACATCCAGTCCGACAGCGAGTCTATTTCAACCCCGAAAGAACTCTCTCCGTGCACGAGCCGGGCGATGCGTCCGTCCAGCATATCCATAACGTAGGACATGATTATGAACCAGCCGGCCAGCACATAGTTGCGTTCCGAAGCCGAAATAATGGAAAAAAAGCCAAACGCCATATTGGCTATAGTGAAAAGGGAGGGTAGAACTACGGCCCCGGTTTTTTTGAGCTTACCCATATCTATCCTGCTATGAGTTTGAGCGGTTTGCTCCATATTTTTTCCTTATCCCCCGTGCCCCGCGGCTGACATCGGATTAAGCCGGAAATTCCAACTTATTGATGGGCCCAATGCCCCAGTATTGTTTCGGCGCCGTAAACCTTGTCGCCGGGATTAACCGAAATACGAACATCCTTCGGCAGATACACCGCCACCTGGGAACCGAAATATATCATACCGATCTTATCCCCGGCTTTCACTTCGCCGCCGGCTTTGACATACGCGACTATACGCCTGGCTATTGAGCCGGTCAGCTGCTCCACATGTGCGAAGCGGCCGTTCGCGCCCGTTATCTTTATAAAGTTGCGCTCATTCTTGGAAGCCTCCGGCTTATACGCAATTGCGAATTTACCCTTGGTATATGTAACACTCTCGACTTTCCCCTCCATCGGAGAACGCTGAAGGTGCACATTAAAAACAGAAAGAAAGATCCGGACCACGGTCACATTCGGGTCGTCTTCGGTCCTGACGCTCAGCACGGTGCCGTCCGCGGGACAAACTATGTCCTCCGGAGCAAAGACCGCATTTCTGTCTGGGTCTCGAAAAAAAAATGCGGAGAAGAGAGAGAAAAAAACGCCGAAAACAAGCAGGGGAACTCCCAGCCATTTCAGCCAGAAGGACGCGATGCAGCCGACTACCACGGACACCGCGCCGATACAAATAAGTTTTATCCCTTCAGGCGCAAATCCCATATTCTCCTCCAGAAATCGCAAGCTCAGTAAATCCTATGGGCAGGGCGGGACTCGAACCCGCACGACCTTGCGGTCAACGGATTTTAAGTCCGTCGCGTCTACCAGTTCCGCCACCAGCCCATACAAAAGATTCACCCGTTTTCGCCAAATCCCCATCTCATACAATATAGAGATTTTAGCATTTTGGCCGCCCGCGGAACTAAAACTCCTTATTTATTTTTCTTCCTTAGTTCAGCGTCACAAAGGCGGTAGAAGACTTCGCAGGGCATGGACACCACTCCCTCGGCGGCGGCTTTATCCCTTAACCCGCGGTCGTTGGAGACCACTACGCAGCGGACACCCTGCGTTTTCATAAAATAAGACCGCTCAAGCAGAAAATCGTCGGCGGACTCATGTTCGCTGAAATACACGTTAATTGAGGGGGCCGCCAGCCTCCGCACCGGCCTGAAACCGCCGTCGAAAATGACGCGGAAACACGAAGCGCTCAAAAGGTCAAGCCCTGAAACTTCATCGAGCCAGTCAAGAAACTCGGCCTCAAGACCGGAGCCCTCGCCCGGCTTAACGTCCGGCTTTCCTTCCCGGTTGCGGTCCCAGAAACTCCTGGAAAAATTTGAACCGTCGATAAGGTAAACCGTGGACTTTGAAGAAATGCGTTTCAGTTGCGGACCTCCAGCACCGCCACCCGGCGGGTGGCTTTTTGAAGTCTCAGCCCTAACTGGTCCATCAGACTGGTGTTAATAGCGGCCAATTCATAAGACCCCGACTGGAAAGAATAATCTAAATCGCCTTTAAGCCCGGTCTCATTCAGCAAAGGCAGATCCAGCTTGTACTTCAGGACATCGCAAAGCGCCGTGACCGGCATCCTTTCAGCTATAAAATCTTCGCCTTCCCTGCGGGCGTAGCTCTTAGCGGCTTTTGACCTGACAAATCCTTTAACTCCTCCCGGCGCGGGCGTAAGCAGATAGACCTGAATGTCTTTTTTTACCATCTTTAATTTAACCTTCAGGGCCCGTTCTATCCCGGCTGCGAATAATTCCGCGAGTTCTGCCCCGCTTCCGCCCGGCAGACGCACCCGCAGTTCATAGCGTTTTCCCAGCTTGGCCAAAACAGGCTTGGACGCGTCTATCTTTTTAATGTCACCATAAAAATACTCCAGTGCGCCGGTCAGAAGAACGTTATGCCCGCCGTAATATTGCGGGCCGTATTCGGCGGTCATATCCCGGCTTACGGGCTCGCCGATATAAAATTCGGCTATCGCCGCGGCGGTTCCGTTTTTAACGCCGGACGGCTCTTCCTGAGAACCGTCGAACGAAGGGGTTTGGCCCGCCAGCAGAATATTAAGCCGCTCTTCCGTCACTTCCGAAAGTGAAGTAATAGCGGCTACTTTTGAGTCCCTGCCTATAAGCACGGTATGCGGCCGCTCGAAGACCCGGTACGCTTTGAACACGGCGGCCGTGGTTCCGGGAGCGGTCCAGCCCTTCAACGGGTTGGTTCTCAGAAATTCCGCTATTTTTTCCCCCGTTTCGTCAGTAATGGAAATAAAAACGACAGGTTTACCCTTATACTTTTCAACCAGGGAGTTGAGACGCGGGATATTCTCAACACAAGGTTCGCACCAGGTGGCCCAGAACTCCAGCACCACAACCTTTTCTTTTAACTCTTCTATATTTTTCAGTTCCGTTACGGGAGCGTTGATAATTCCGGAAAGCGCCAGCTGCGGGGCAAACCCGCCTTTGCGCACAAAATCCGGCCTCGCCTGGTGTGCGGACTTGGAGCAGGCGGCGGTTAGAACTATCAGCGACAGCAGTTTGAAAAATCTTCCCATTATTGCGTTCTCCGCTGTTATTTTATGCCTATGACCAGACCTTCGCCGGTTGGAATAACGGCGGCGGAGACGAATCTATCACTGTCAAAAAGCACATGGAAAAACTCGCGCATGGCGCGGGCCCTGACGTTATCCGATGGTTCGCCTTCCTCCATGCAGACCTTGCCTTTTAAAAAAACTCCGCTCGCGGCCGCCATGCCGCCGGGCTTAAGATTGACCGCGGCCCAGCGCAGATAGGCCGGATAACTCTCCTCATCTGCGTCAATAAAACAAAAATCGAACGGAGCGAGTTTTGAAAGCGTTTTAAGATTCTCCAGAGCAGCGCCTTCAAGCACGGTTACCCTGCGTGAAAGGTTGGACCGCTCGAAACACTCCTTGGCCGCGGACACGCATGATGGATCTTTCTCCAGGGTGTAAAGCCTGCCCCCTTCGGGCATACCGCGCGCCAGCCAATGTCCGGAATAGCCGGCCAGGGTTCCGATCTCAACAGCTTTTTTAGCGTTTGAAGCCCTGACAATGGCCTCAAGGATGCGGCCTTCCGCGGCCGATATCCGGGCGGTTCCCATATTTCTGGCCGACATTATCTCCAGAACATGACCGGCGAACCCTTCATCAGCCTCCATAAGCTTTTCTAAATATTCCACTACCCGCTGATTCTGAGGATCTTTCCGAAACATGCTTTTTTTCTCATCCGTCATATGGTCCTTGTATATTTTCAATCTCCGGTTTCATCTTCCACAATCCGGCGCGGCGCCCGGCAATACCGCCGTCTGTATTATGTTGATCCTGAGGGCGCAGGGAGGAAAGGGAAGACAAAAACCACCTGAAAAATGGGACACAATAGGAACCCGCAGCGCTCCGGCTTTTACAAAAACCTTTAAATACGAAGCCCCCGGCTATCCTGTGCGGCGAAGATACTTCCTATACTCCCTTGGGGATCTAAGGACCGTGTCCTTTAAATAGAGCAGCTGCTTCTCCATTGCTTCGCGGTAGAAATTCCTATCTATGTGATATTTTTTCTTAAAATGAAAATGAACGTATTGCGCGGTATTTTCAAGAGTGACTTTAAGGCGCCTCTGAATAAACTTTGAAAAATCCAGGGTTTTGCGAAGCAGCCCCAGTTCCGAAGTATACCCTTTCACCTGTCCCTCCCTGAATTCCCTGTAGAGGAACATTAATCTTTCAAGATAGCATCTCGACGCCATCTGGCCCAGCAGATCGGCGGAGGCGAGCATCAATCCCGCCGTTCTTTCGGCAGAATTCCCGAACCCTATCTTTTCCACGGGGATCATCATATCGGTGCACAGGATCATATTGGAGGCTATGCGGAATTCATTTTTACTGAAATTATTTTTGGCGAAATAAGTTTTAAGGAAACCCACGCTTCTCTCGACATGGGTTAAAGTATACTTCGCTCCGGTGCCTTTTACGTCATGAACGCTCTGAATGTACCCGGTATCATGAAAAATGGCGGCTATAAAACCAAGCCTCGCCAAATGCACCGGTATTTTTTTATGGACCACGTTATAACCATCTATCAATCTTGCCATGGCAAGAAGCGCATCCGTAATATGCATTTTATCGTGATAATTGGTATTGCAAGCGCAATAGCCCGGATATTTGCCGTTATAAAGGCGTATAAAGTCCATATAGACTTTTCTGACGCTTTCAAACTCGTTGACGGGATACGAGTTCACAAAAATGTTCTTCACCTCTTCGAAAACCGCCGCCGGGTTATACATATCCACAAGCTGGGAAAACTGCATGGAATTTAACGGAGTGGGCATAGTAGAAGATTGTATTTTATTTTTAATTTTATCTCAATTACCGCTTTCAATGAAACAGGCCGCTCTGCCGGGCGGCCTGTTTCACCGGTTTATCGTAAAGTTACGGGGTAGAACCGCTTACCTCCTGACTTTCCTTCACTTCCTGCGTGGGGATAACTCCGGTGGCGGGTTCGACCACGGGTTCAACAACCGCCGGCTCTTCAACCGGCTCGGCTTCGGCACTCTTTGCTTCGGCCTTCTTCTCTTCTTTTTTCTTTTCCTCTTGCTTAGCCGCCTCGGCCTCTTCCTTGGCCTTGGTTTCAATGATCTGTTCGGCCTTTGTTTCAGTTTTCTCTTCTTTAATTTTAGCCGGCTCTTCAGGCGGCTTCACATTTTCGGGGATTGCGGCCGGCGCGGCCGCACCGGCATCCTGACTTACCTCCACCCGCTGATTAGGCGACAGATCGATGGTGTGATTATGATTATCCGCGATCTGTATAGACCCTGAAAACAAGTCCCACATGGTTTGACCGTTTTCGGCGACTTCGACCTCAAACACCGTACCGCGCACCGCGCAGACAGCCGCTGGAGTACGCACGGAAAATCCGCGCCCGGCAAACTTACGTATCCAAGCCTGCATCTTTCCCTTCATAACCTCCACGGCGTTTTCCTGCGGGGCCACCTTGCTCAGCACAAAAAGGGTGTCGGAGCTCAAGCGTACTTTGGCCCCGTACCTTATGTATATTTCGGCTACGGCCTTAGGACCGGTCCTGACAGTGTCGCCTACTTCAAGGAAATAGGGGGCCTTAACCCTGCGCCAGGTGGCGGTGCCGGCCTTAAGGCACTCCACAACCCCCTTGGAACTAAACAGCTTGGCGGTGAACGCCTCATCCAATTCCTGCGCGGCGGCAGGCCCGGCAGCCAACGCGGCAATGCAGAACATAAAAAGATATTTCATTTTACTTTACCCCTTTCATAAGATTTTACCGCAAGTCTCTACGCATTCCGGCGGCCCCCCGCCTTTTCCCGACTCAACCTGACGCTATAGGCCGCCATTCTCTCCGGTTCAACGCTTCCTCGCTTTACAGGTGCGGAGTCCGGCCTACCCGCCATTAAAGACTATATTACAAAAAAATAAGCCGTAAATCCGCATTATCTCCGCAAGCCGTGTTGTATTTTTTGGTAGAATATCACCATGGAACTCACTCCGGAAACATGCCGGATAGTAATTGACGCTCTCAACCAGACTTCGGAAGCGCTGTTCATAACCGATGTCGGCGGAACCATAGTATATGCCAACCCTGGTTTTGAGCGACTCACAGGCTACACCTTACAGGAAACCCTGGGCAAAAACGCCGGCATCCTGAAAAGCGGCGAGCACTCGGATGAGTTCTATGCGGACATGTGGGGCACCATAAAAACCGGCAGAGAATGGACGGGACGCTTCATAAACAGGCGGAAAGACGGGACCAAAGGCATTGATGAAACCCATATCTCACCCATCAGGAACGTGAAGGGAGATTTATCCTATTTCCTGGCCATACGCCGCGACATAACAAGGGAGGCGGCCCTGGAAGAGCAACTGATACAGAATCAGAAGATGGAAGCGCTGGGGCTTCTGGCCGGACAGCTGTCGCACGATTTCAACAACCTGCTGACCATAATCATCGGCTCCATGGAACTGGTCATGGAGGAAATCCCCAAAGAGAGCACCAGCATGAAACTGGCTCAGGGAATACTTAAAACTTCCCAGGAATCCGCCAATCTTATAAAGCAGCTCCTCATCTTCTCCCGCCGTCAGGAAGCCGAGCCCAGTCTGGTAAATCTGAACGATATAATAACCGAAACAAAGGTACTGATGGACCGGCTGCTCGGTGTAAATATAAAAATGGAGTACGGCCTGGCCCCGGACCTGGTCAAGGTCAGCATGACTCCGGAGCAATTCAAGCAGGTCCTGATGAATCTGGTAATAAACGCCAAAGACGCCATGCCTTCAGGTGGAGTCATAAAAGTACGGACTTTCAACCAATCCATAAGCAAAGGCTTGTCACCGTCGATGAAAGCGGGCGACTACGCCTCGGTCGAGGTTTCCGACACTGGGCCAGGCATCCCCCCGGAGGCGCGGGAACGGATCTTCGAACCATTCTTCACCACTAAACCGAAAGGCAAAGGCACCGGCCTGGGCCTGTCCACGGTCTATGGAATAATAAAACAGCATAAAGGCGACATCGTTGTAGAATCCAACCCCGGCATGGGCGCCGCTTTCACTATCCGACTCCCGAAGGCTGACTGACCGCTCCCCCCTAAGCAACCGCTATGATACCGGACAAAAAACTCCTGGAAAAAACCCGTGCCAGGTTCAATAAAAAAAAATTCATCCATCCCGACCCGCTTGAATTCGTCTATCGCTACGCGGCGGCACACGACAGGGAGATAGCCGGGTTTGTGGCCGCGGCGCTGGCTTACGGCAATGTCACCCAGATATTACGAAGCGTGGAGAAGGTCCTTAAACCCATGGGGCCCTCCCCCCGACGCTGGCTTCTTAAAATATCTCCGGCGGATATCACCAGGACTTTTTCCTCCTTCAAACACCGCTTCACTACCGGCGGGGAACTTACCGTCTTCCTTATCAACATCAAAACCACCATAAAGGAATACGGCTCGCTCGAAAACTGTTTTATGAAACATTACCGCCCGGCCGACGAAACTCTGGCCGAAGCCGTTTACGACTTTGTCAATGATTTCAACAGCAATGCCTGCGCGCCTACTCTCACTCCCTGCCCGGAAAAGAAAAGTTCCTTCAAGCGCCTTAATCTTTTTCTGCGCTGGATGGTAAGAAAAGACATCATAGACCCGGGCGTCTGGAAAAATATCCCCCCCTCAAAGCTCATCGTTCCTCTGGATACGCACATGTTCCGCATAGCGCGGGAACTCGGGCTCACCGCAAGAAAAGACACCTCCATGAAAACGGCGCTTGAGATAACCGCGGCTTTCAGACGTGTTAGCCCGGCGGACCCCGTCAAATACGACTTCGCGCTTACACGCGCCGGAATACTTAAAATATCCTGAATAAAACCTGTTCAAGAAGACGTAAATATGTTAGTTTTTCCTTGATAAAGGTACGCCATATCGCGGCGCAAGCGCAACCGCGACATGACGGGAAAAGGGAATTTTAAAATGGATGTTATATCCCGCCACATACACGACACCCCCCGTACAGGTAGCGTAAATTTGTTATCATATGGTTGTCTCATCCCAGGGAGGAAAAATGAAAATAAAGGGCACACAAACCGAAAAGAACCTGCTCACGGCTTTCGCCGGAGAATCGCAAGCCAGGAACCGCTATACTTATTTTGCCGGCATCGCCAAAAAGGAAGGCTACTTCCAGATCTCTAAAATATATGAAGAAACGGCGGAGCAGGAAAAAGAGCACGCCAAAAGATTTTTTAAGTTTTTAGAGGGCGGAGACGTAATGGTGGAAGCCGCTTTCCCCGCCGGCATCCTGGGTAAAACGACAGACAACCTTAAGGCGTCAGCGGACGGCGAAGCGCACGAATGGGGCAGCCTGTATCCCGCATTCGCCAAAAAAGCGAGGGAAGAGGGCTTTGAAGCGGTGGCCGACGCCTTCGAACATATCTCCATAGCGGAAAAACAGCATGAAAAGCGTTACCGCGGCCTGCTTAAAAATTTGGAGGAGGGAACGGCCTTCAAAAAAAACCGTAAGGTCACATGGCGCTGCCTTAATTGCGGCTACACGCATGATGGCGACCAGGCCCCGGAAAACTGTCCCGCCTGCGCGCATCCCCAGGCGTATTTCGAACTGCTCGCGGAAAACTGGTAAGCGCAACTTATTTTACCACGTAAAATCCAAGGAACCAATTATGGAAGAAAATATGCCTGATCAGGAAGAAATTCAGAAAAAAGAACCGGTAAAACGGACCGTCACCATGCAGGGCAGGCCTATGACCCTTCTGGGCGAAGAGATAAAAGTGGGGATGACGGCGCCCGACTTTAAAGTTACCGACAACGATATGCTGCCAATGAAATTCTCCAGGACCTGCACAGGAAAGATCACCATTATCTCCGCGGTCCCGTCGCTGGACACCCCCGTCTGCGATCTGGAGACCCGCCGTTTCAACAAAGAAGCGGAAGCGCTGGGCCCGGACGTAAATGTACTGACCATCAGCATGGACCTGCCTTTCGCACAGAAACGCTGGTGCGGGGCCGCCGGCATTAAAGCCGTGCGCACCTATTCCGACTACCAGAAAGCGGATTTCGGCAAATCCTACGGCGTACTGATAAAAGAACTTCGCCTGCTGACCCGCGCGGTTTTTATCGTGGATAAAGACGGCATAGTGAAATACGCTCAGATAGTACCTGAAGCGTCCAATGAGCCCAACTATGAGGAGATCCTGCACGCGGTCAGGGCCATGGTCTGATGAAGCGTTCCTGGAAATCCGAAGGAGAGAATTCTCATGGCTGAAATAAAAGAAATATACAAATGCGACGCCTGCGGCAATATCGTTGAAGTCCTGCATGGCGGGCCGGGCGGCCTTGTCTGCTGCGGCGCGGATATGCGGCTGTTTTTCGAAAACACCACGGATGCCTCTAAAGAAAAACACGTCCCGGTCGTAGAGAAGACAAAAACCGGCTTCACGGTGAAAGTGGGAGCTGTCCCCCACCCGATGGAAGAAAAACACTTCATAGAATGGATTGAACTGGTGGCGGACGGCAGGTCCTTCAGGGAATTTCTGAAACCCGGACAGGCGCCCGAAGCCGTATTCTGCCTGTGCTTTGATCCAAAAGAGGTTTACGCGAGAGAATACTGCAATCTTCATGGACTGTGGAAAACCGGATTTAAATGAACAACTGCGAAGAGGAGATCTATAAAGCGATCTCAAAATTTTCCTACGGCCTTTATATAGTCTCGTCCAGGGAGGGCGAAAAGCCGAACGGCCAAGTGGCCAATACCGTCTTTCAGACCACCGCCTGCCCTCCGGGAATAGCCGTAAGCATAAGCAAAAATAATCTGACCCATGTCTGCATAGCCGATAGCGGACTTTATTCGGTTTCGGTGCTGGCGCAGGATTCGCCAATGCCGTTCATAGGGCTTTTCGGTTTCAGAACCGGCCGAGACATAAATAAGTTTGAAAAAATTTCCTTTAAAACGCTGGGCGGCTGCCCGGCCGTCACGGAACACTCGCTTTCTATCGCCACGGTAAAGGTGAATAAGGCGGTGGACATGGCCACGCACACTTTATTTATCGGCGAGGTTACGGCGGCGGAAACATTAAGAGACGGAGTTCCTCTGACCTATGAGTATTATAAGACGGTAAAGCACGGCATGACCCAAAAAAACGCCACGACTTTCGCGCCTGCAACCAAGTAGCGGAATATAAATAATTAAGCGGTGAAGGAGCCAGGAATATGAAAAAATATGTATGCAAGTTATGCGGTTACATCTATGATCCCCAGCTCGGGGATCCGGAGCACAACATAGCGCCCGGCACGGCGTTTGAAAAACTGCCCGATAACTGGGTCTGCCCCATCTGCGGCGCGGGCAAAGACGAATTCGAACCGGAGAATTAAAACCGCGGAGACTTGGCAAAGGCGCAAATTTGCGGGGATTTTCCGCGGCTTTGCGCCTTAATTTATCTTCCTCTTACGCAGTCCGCCTCACGGTTCATACCGTTGCGATCGAATAATTCCGCCAGTTTACCGGCCCCGTCTTTATCCGAGGTCAGGTCGTAGAGGAAGAGGGAATAGCCGGCCGAGAACTCCGGCTTGCGGCTTTTCAGCCAGTCAAAAGTATGTTTGTCCGGATAATACGTGTTCTGCAGATTGGTAGCCGACACAGCCAGCAGAAGCCGGTCCATGCGGCAGACATCCTCCCCCGTCCCGGCCAGTTCCACATTGGAAATAGTGCCCAGCGGAAGATATTTTATGCCGTAGTACTCCGGACGGGCCACGCCGAAATAAGAAAGCACCACCGGCGGGTTGCCGCGCTCATTCAGCCGGACGGACAAAGTCTTAACATCCTGCCCCCAGTCCAGATTTGAATCCACCAGAAATTTATAGCCGTTGGCGGCCCCCCCCGCCAATTCGTTGAAATAAGCGAGGTAATAAGGCCCGGTTTTCACAAGTCCCCAGCCCCACAGAACAAGCAGCGGCGCCAGAACACAACGCAATGCCTTCTTCTCCCCGATGTAGACGGCGCCCAAGCCGGCCAGTACGGCCACAAACGGCATTACGGACAGAATGTGACGGAACCCTATCTGAACCTTGGCGCCCATGGAAATAGCGAAGTATATCAAAGGAGGCAGGATAAGCCAGACAAAGTCTTTTCTGAAAGATTTTATCACAGCGGCCAATCCGGCCAAAAGAAGCGCGAGAACGGCCAAAGGGGTCTTTATCCCCAAAGCCAGCGGGAAATACCACAACACTCCGTTAACGGAATGCCTGCCCCAGACGAAAGAAGACCGGCCCTGGTCCAGTCTTTTAAGCGTCTCCTCCAGCCCCGCTAAATAAAGCCCCATATCGAACTTATAAACCACGGCCAGCGTAAAGACGGACGCGGCCATATATATCGCCGAATACCATAGGAGCCGGGAAAGACGCATTTTAGGCTCAAGCAGATTATGCCCGATCCAGAAAGAGATAAGGAGCGGGGGAATTATGAACATACTGAACTTTGACGCCATAGCCAGGCCCGTGACCAGACCGGCGAGGGCGGCATAAACATACTGTCCCCGGTTATCCAGCACTTTTATGACCTTATGCCCGCGGCCGGCGACGCTCAAAACCGGCAGTGCGGAGAAAATATATCCGAGGCAGAAAGTCCCGAAATAGAAAACCGCCGGCGCGGCGTCGGTGGTGACAAGCGCGTTATTCGAAATAAAGACAGGCATAAAGGAGAAAACGACTATTGAGTACGCTGCGGCCTCATAACCGGCGGCTTTATAGGCGAAAAGCCCGATAAAAAAAACCAGCAGGCCGCTCCATAGGATCAAAGAAAAGAGCCGCGCCGTATTCAGTAATTTATCAGCCGGCACGATGTTCTGATACAGGAACAAGTCGCCGTAATGATAAAGGCTGGCCTGCATAAAATACGGATGACTTGAAAAGATATTAGGCTTATAGGCCAGGAGCGGGAAGGCGTCGGCCATCTCCGCCAGGGGCGGGTGGTCCATAATATTCATAACATACTTTCCCGTGGCCAGGTATGAATATCCGCTGGCAAGATGGACGGTTTCGTCATATGTCGAAGCGGCGGATCTTATGAACGCAACCCCCATAACAAGATGCGCTGCCAGAGCCGCAACGGCGCAAATAAGAAGAACTTTTTTTCTATTCACAATGAATATGATACAAAAAACCGTCCCCTTTCGAGGACGGTTTTTACTGAGGCGATTTGATCTCGGATCGCTTAATACCGGTAATGATCCGGCTTATAAGGTCCTTCCGTCTTTACTCCGATATAATCGGCCTGTTCCTTGGTAAGCTTGGTCAGTTTTACGCCAATTTTTTCAAGGTGAAGCCTGGCCACTTCTTCATCCAGATGTTTCGGCAGCCGGTATACTCCCACGGCCATCTTCTTGGTCCAGAGCTCGAGTTGAGCCAAGGTCTGATTGGAGAAAGAGTTGCTCATCACGAACGAGGGATGTCCCTTGGCGCAGCCGAGATTCACGAGGCGGCCTTCCGCCAGCAGGTACATGGACTTGCCGCCGGGCAGGTTGAACCTGTCCACCTGGGGCTTTATGTTGAGCACCGTAACGCCTTTGGTTTTTCTGAGCTGATCGACTTGGATCTCGTTGTCGAAGTGGCCGATATTGCAGACTATGGCCTGGTCCTTCATCTTGAGCATATGCTCCACGCGTATGATATCCTTGTTCCCGGTGGTGGTCACATAGATATCTCCCACTCCCAGAGTATCCTCGACCGTGGCCACTTCAAAACCTTCCATAGCGGCCTGCAGGGCGCAGATGGGATCTATTTCTGTGACGATCACGCGCGCTCCGAACCCCCTGAGAGAGCGGGCCGACCCTTTGCCGACATCCCCGTAACCGCAAACCACGCAAACCTTGCCGGCTATCATAACGTCCGTGGCCCTTTTTATACCGTCGCAAAGTGATTCCCGGCAGCCATAGAGATTATCGAATTTGGATTTTGTGACCGAATCATTGACGTTGATAGCGGGAACCATAAGTTCTCCGGCTTCATGCATCTGGTAAAGGCGGTGTACCCCGGTAGTGGTTTCTTCGGAAACTCCCTTCCAGTCTTTTACCGCGGTGTGCCAGCGTTTGGAATTTTTTTTCAGTTCCGCGCGCAGGCAGTTATTGAGTTCCCGTTCGTCTTCTCCTCCGGCCTTGGCGTCAAGGATCTTGGGATTCTTCTCCGCGGCTACGCCCCTGTGCAGCATCATAGTGGCGTCGCCGCCGTCGTCAACTATCAAATTAGGGCCTTTGCCGTCCCCGAAATCCAGCGCCCGCTCGGTACACCACCAGTATTCAGCCAGCGTCTCGCCTTTCCAGGCAAAAACAGGGATACCGGTTTTTGCTATGGCCGCCGCGGCCTGGTCCTGGGTGGAAAAGATGTTACATGAACACCACCGCACTTCGGCCCCCAGAGCCGCGAGCGTTTCTATCAAAACGGCGGTCTGCGTGGTCATATGCAGGGAGCCCATGATCCGCGCCCCCTTGAGCGGCTTCCTGGCCGCTAATTTTTCCCGGATGGCCATAAGGCCGGGCATTTCCTTTTCGGCGATATTTATTTCTTTACGGCCCCATTCGGCGAGGTTCATATCTTTGACTTTGAAATCTTTTTTCATGGTTGAGCTTGTCTCCCGGGTATTAGTTTTAGTTGTACTGGTCATAGCCACTCCTGTCTTAATCAAGATTTTTAAGGCCCTTATGTAATTATAACTTTTTCCACGGCCCCAGTTCAGCCGCCCGCCCGGAGTTACCGCGGTCACCCGGGCGCGCTGAAACCGCAGGCCGCGCAGTAATCCGGCATAGGAGTTTTCGCCGCGATACTGTCCCGGAGCAGCGCCGCCGCCGGACCGCCCAGAATATCAGCAAGCGGCTCTTTGTTCAGATCGCCTATCGACAGGTTGCCGTCATAATCGGCGCAACACGGCACCACCTTGCCCCCGCAGAGGATGGCGAAATGGTGCCGCAGGCCTAGACAGCCGTTTTTTTCTTTTCCTTTACCCCGCCCGGGCCAATCGAACAACGCGCCTGAATTCAGGAACACCTTGTCCCGCAGCGTCACCGCGCGGCTTTTTCCGTCTGGCACGCTTTCCTTTGAAAAAGCTCCAAGAATCTCATCGGCCGCTTCCCTCACAAAACGATCTCCGGTATCCCCCCTCAAACGAAACCCCACTATAAGGGGCCCGGAGTAACTCCGGGCAAATTCTATCAACCGGCTCAATTTTTCCCGCCGCCGGCCGTGTGGCAGGGCGGCAAGGGCGTGAAGGGAAAAGGAAATCTGGTCCAGGCACGTTTCATTGAAAATTTCAGGGCCGAATTTATCCAGCAAGGTGCCATTGGTGACGAGATTGACGCGAAGGCCCAGGCGGGAACAGACGCCCAGGATCTCAGGAAACTTCGGATGCATAAAAGGCTCCCCCAGCACATGCAGCGAGATAACTGCGGCAAACGGCTTGACCTGCGCGGCGACGGCCTCAAAATCTCCCACGGACATAGAGCCGGAAGGGCGGGACGATACGGCGCAAAACCCACACGACAGGTTGCACACATTGGTTATTTCTATGAACGCCCGTCGGAATGGTTTTTTCATGTCATAAACGATATAACCGGAAATAAACGACAATAAAAACAAATAATACCAAAAAGCCCCGGTTGTGCGGCTCATAAAATCAAAAGGCCCTAGTGTAGTGCGTCTCACATATCTTGACTTTTGACTGGCCGGGTTTGGAGCGAAACAAGGAACGAAGAGCGCGGCATAGCTGGGCTATGTAAGCGATTCGTGACGCAGTTGCAGCCCAAAAGCGGCCAGCCCCCTGGGGGAGGCTCATCTTTGGCCGGCTGCTTCGTTGCTTCTCGCTCACATACCTACGGGTATGCTCGCTCGTCACGCCTCGCATCCGGCTCAAATCTGAGCCTTCAAATGTAAAGATATGTGAGACGCACTACACTAGCGGGGCCTGATGATAGGGCGGATAAAAACTTATTTCACCGCGTTATCCGGAGCGGAAAAATCAGCCAACTGGTTCAAGGCGGGAGAATTTGAATCCATAGAAACCGGCGGAGTCCAGGTCAGGGTCATATCCTCAAACTTCTGGTCCGCCGTCATATTAACGTTATTTATGATCGGCTCGGCCGGGAATGGCATGCCTTTCGCCGGGGCGGGAATAGTGAATGACTGTGTGCCGGCGGTTGTAAAAAGTATCTTCGCGCCGGCGGCCCGAATACGATCCAGGGCTTCTTTATGCGGATGGCCGTATACATTTCCGAGGCCGACCGAAATGTAGGCGTATTTAGGCTGTACCCGCGCAAGGAACGGGGCAGTAGAGGAATATCGTGAACCATGATGGGACACTTTCAGGATAGAGGAACGCAACCCCGACTTGTATATGCGCATCATGGCATTTTCCACGGTGGCCTCGGAATCGCCCATAAGAAGAATGCCGTTGCCGTTGTAATAAAGCCGTATTACCATGGAACAGTTGTTATTTTCATCATTGTCATGAATGATTACCGGCTCAAAGCACGAGTTAAGGACTTTCACAGTCACTTGGGAGTCCCATTTCAGTTCTGTGGCGGGCTCGGGAAAATAGGTTTTACAGTCGGGCTCCAAGGCGGCCAGTTCCCGAAGGTTATTATCTCCGACGGCATCCCTGTTTTCCGCTTTAGTATCATAAAAGCTTTTAACATCAAAGGAGGAGAAAACCTTTTTAAGGCCGCGGTAATGATCGCTGTGGGGATGCGTAAGCAGCACGCGATCTATTTTTGTCACACCTTTTTCTTTCAGGAATTTATAGATCAGCTCGCCCGAAGGCCCGCCATCTACTAGAGCGTTGGTACCGTTGGGAAATTCCACATAGATAGCATCGCCCTGGCCCACATTAACAATGTAGACATTGAGTTGAGCCCGGAGATTTGAGGCACTGAACAGAAAGAGCGCGGTGAATAGAACTCGTTTAAACATGTTGTTTCCTCTGTATAGCGGTCATTTGCATCCGGCAAACCTCGCTGACTCAAATCCCACATATTGTATATAAAAAGAATCACCCCCACAACATATGGGCGCCACAGCGTTGTTTCCGAACTTACGGGTCATATCAGAGTTTACAGCGCAATACCTCGCTCGAAAAGTGCCAAAGGGCCTATTCCACAAGAGTATTTATGCCCAGAAACAGCTGGCGCTCTGACCGGATAATACGCGGTGTTTTGAAGGTCCGAGCACTAGTCCGGGAACCGCCTCAGCCCCCCGCTTTACAACAAACCCCGCAACTCACCGGCATATGCTCTCATCCAGATTGGACCCGCGCACTTCCCAAGTTATAACGGGAAATACGGTAATACATAACAGCCACTAAAAACCGGAGGAACGCACGGTCCGATAAAAAAACCCGGCCCCTTTATCAGGGGCCGGGGAAAACTTCGGTTGCGAAATTTTAGAGGCTGGTTTACCAGCGGTTACCGCCGCCGCTATCGCGACCGCCGCGTCCGCCGCCGAAACCGCCGCCGCGTCCACCGCGGGAGCCGCCATCGCGGGCTTCCATCGGCCGGGCTTCGTTCACGGTAAGTTTGCGGCCTTCCATGTCGGAGCCGTTAAGCTTCTCTATGGCAGCCATCGCTTCCGCGTCATTGGCCATTTCCACGAAGCCGAAGCCCCTGGACTGACCGCTGAACTTGTCGGTTATGACTTTAGCGCTGGTAACGGAGCCGTGCGCCGCGAAAACCGCGCTCAGCTGCTCGTCATTGGCTGAAAAAGGCAAACCACCCACATATATTCTCTTGCTCATTGTATTCTATCCTCCTAGCATTTCAAACAAACCTTCAAACCCATTCGCTCTGCGCGCCCTTACCGAAGTTGCTAGGTCAGATAGCGCAACCAAATTCGATTCTCAGGAATGCTGTTATAGATATTATGTCATTATCCCGCCACAAAGTCAACGATAATCCGAAAACAGAAAGAAGTTGTTGATAGTTGGTTGTTGGGGAAAACCGGTATCCCCCACCCACCCCCCAACAACTAACAACCGGTAACCAATAATTCCTCCCTACTCTCCGATGTCTTCATCCCATAATTCCGGCTTTTCCGCTATAAAGCCGGCCATCAGGGCGCGGCATTCCGGCAGGTCCAGATTTATCAGCTTCAAGAACTTCCCGGAATAGCTTTCAGGCCCCTGAAAAGTCCGGTTTTCACCTATAACCACGGTCGGGATCTTATAGAGCAAAATAGCGCCGGTACACATGGGGCAGGGCGAGAGCGTGGAATAGATCACGCATTCGGCGTAATCGGCCGCTTTCAGGCGGCCCGCGTTTTCAAGGCAGTCCATTTCGGCATGCAGGATGGCGGATAATTTCTGCACGCGCCTGTTGTGACCGCGGCCTATAATTTTGCCTCCCCGCACCAGCACGGCGCCGATGGGAATGCCGCCTTCCTTAAGCCCTTTCCGGGCCTCTTTAAGGGCTTCCTTCATGAATTCAAGATGTTCTTTTTTATTCGTAATTCCACCCCGCTAATTTTTTTGATACTATGATTATAGGATATTGAGCGGGCCGGAACATCTTTGGCGGCGCCTGCGAGAAGTATTGTGAAAATCAGTCCACTCACGTTATTTACATTACTGAAAGTTATGACCATCCAAACCAAAGCCCAAAACCAGACTTCCCCCTGCCCTGCGCGTTCCATCTCGATAGTACATCTGATGCCGGGCGACTTTGAGAACGCGGAGATCCTGGGTTTCAAAACTGCGGACCTGCCGGATGGCGTGTTTAAGACCTTAACCGACAGTTCCAAAACCGTCACAGCCGTTTTAACCTCCGCGCCTATGAAGACGGCCATGCCATTCGACCAGGTACTAGCCGGCGCCAACGCCGCCCTCGGGCCCCGGGACCGACTGGAGCTGGCGGTGCAGGTAAAGAACGAAACCGATTGGAGCCCGTGGTTCGAATTCGGAGTTTTCAGCCCATCCGGGGATAAAACCAGCTTAAAAGGCCAGCAGAATCCTTTCGGCCGTATGGAAATAGACACTTTGGTATTGTCGTCTAAAAACCGGTATCTTCGCTACCGCATAACGCTCACGGCCGAAGCCGCCTCGCAGGCGTTCTTACGGTTGGTTTCAGTAACCTACACCGACACAGCCGCGCCTTACAACGAAGCCTGCGCCATTAAAAAACCGGCGGCCTTCAAGCAAGTTCGGCTGGACGTGCCAGTAGTTTCGCAGATGGCGCAGCAGGTCGATTACTCGAAAGATATCTGCAGCCCCGCTTCCCTGACCATGGTCCTCAACCGTTTCGGCTTGAGAACGCAGGTACTGAACACAGCTGCTTGCGTGCTGGACGCCACTGAGAACATCTACGGCAACTGGACTTTTAACACCATGTACGCCGGTGGCCTGGGCCTTTACGCCTGGCCCGCCCGCTTTGACTCGCTGGAAGAGGCCGCGCTATACCTGTCCGCCGGCATACCCCTGGTGGCAAGCGTGACTTTCGGTCCGGACGAACTGAAAAGATCCCCGCTCAAAAAAACCAGGGGACATCTTCTGGTAATCAAAGGCTTTAACGCGAAGGGCGATATCCTGGCCAACGACCCCGCCGCGCCGGATGAGAAAACCGTGGAACGCGTGTACGATCGAAAGGAATTCGCACGGGCCTGGCTTAAGAATAAATCAGGCACGGCCTATATAATAACCCCTTTCTCCAACATGCCTCTTACGGCTCGGCCGCCGCTGGCCGAGCTTTTCGCCAAACCGCTGGAATCCGGAAAAGACGATAAGGCCAGCTTTATCGAGAGCCAGATCCTGCCGCTTGAAAACGTAAGATTCGGCGAGACGCGAAACGCCTGGCTTAAGGTGGAAGCTTCGGAACAGCCGCACAAAGAAAACCGGGCGGATAAAAACTTAACGCCTTACTCCGGCTGGATAGAGGCTAGACTGGCCGCTTTCCGGCCGCTAATGGAACCGGACGCCGTAATCAGGACTAAAAGGGCTTCCATTAAGGAAGGCGGCCTTTCGGAACTTTCCATCGGAACGCGGGTCAGGATACTGGGCCGGGATAAAAATCCTTTCGTCCGGATACTGCTGCCCGGCGGGGACAACGCGCTGATCAGCGAAAAGGACCTCAACCTCCTGCCCATTATCCTGAAAAGCGGGGACCTGCGCAAAAAGATAATCGAGACCGCCCGTCAGTTCCTGGGCGACAAATACTACTGGGGCGGACGCTCCGGCTACGGCATAGACTGCTCGGGCCTGATAAACGTGATCTATCGGGTCTGGGGGCTGGACCTGCCGCGCAACGCAGACGACCAGCTTTCAGCTTCTTTCCCGGTAAAACCTGAAACGATGCTGCCCGGAGACCTAATATTTTCCAGCAAGGCCGGAAACCATTCCGCCATCGACCACGTGATGCTGTATTCCGGCTCCGGCATGCTGATAGAAGCCACCAAAGACACCGGCACGGTACGCGAAGCGACCTTCGCGGAAAAATTCGGCGCGGACTTCAAAAAAGCGAAGAACGGAATGACCGCGCGGGAGAAAAAAATATTCTTCCGGCGGGTTATCAAACAAGAAAGGGAAAAATGAAAATAGCCGACAAAGTGAGGAATATTTTCCCCGCCGAAAAGGAAATCCCTAAGGCCGCGGCGGTGAGGCCCCTGGAACAGAAGGAATATCTTCTGGACGGAAAACTGAAGCGCTGGCGGGGTCCGGCGCAGAAGGTTTTTTCCCCTGTGAGCGTTCACCTTGGCAAAAAAGGCCTTGAGCGCAAATACCTGGGTTCCTATCCGCTAATGACGGAAAAAGAGGCTTTGGACGCGCTGAACGCGGCGGTAAACGCCTATGACGAGGGCAAAGGCTCATGGCCCACCAGCACCGTGGAAGAACGCATAGCCCGCGTGGAGGATTTCGTTTACAGGATGCGGGAGCGGCGGACCGCTGTGGTAAAGCTGCTGATGTGGGAGATAGGTAAATCCCTTGAAGATTCGGAGAAAGAATTCGACCGCACGGTGGACTACATCGTTGACACGATCAACGCGCTCAAAGATCTGGACCGGACATCTTCGCGGTTCAGCATTACGCAGGGCGTCATCGCCCAGATAAAGCGGGCGCCGCTGGGCGTAGCGCTGTGCATGGGTCCTTACAATTACCCGCTCAACGAAACCTTCACCACTTTGATACCGGCTATTCTCATGGGCAATACCGTAGTCTTCAAACCGCCGAAATACGGGGTGCTCCTTCACCGGCCTCTTCTGGAAGCCTTCCGCGACTCTTTCCCAAAGGGCGTGGTGAATACGCTTTACGGCGCCGGGCGCAGGATCATCGGCCCCATCATGAAGACCGGAAAAGTCGACGTGCTGGCCTTTATCGGCTCCAGTAAAGTGGCCGATATCCTGAAACAGCAACACCCTAAACCGCACCGCCTGCGCTGCGTACTGGGGTTGGACGCCAAGAACGCCGGGATAGTTCTGCCCGACGCCGACATAGATCTGGCGGTCGGGGAATCGCTTACGGGGGCCCTTTCCTATAACGGCCAGCGCTGCACCGCCCTGAAAATACTATTCGTTCACCGCTCAATCCGGAGCGAGTTCCTGAAAAAACTGATAACCGGGATAGACGGGATAAAGACCGGCATGCCCTGGGAGCCGGGAGTTAAGATAACTCCGCTCCCGGAGGACGAAAAGATACCTTACCTGGCCGGCGTAATTGCCGACGCAAAAAAGCACGGCGCCAAAGTAATAAACGAAAGCGGCGGGCTTACCAACGGCAACTTCGTCTATCCCGCGGTGGTTTATCCGGTCAATAAGCGCATGCGGCTCTGGCGTGAAGAGCAGTTCGGCCCCGTCATCCCCGTAGCGCCGTTCGACGACATCAAAGAACCGCTTAAATATGTGGTGGATTCCGACTTCGGCCAGCAAGTAAGCGTCTTTGGCGCCGACATGAATAAAATAGCTCCGATGCTGGACACGCTGGTGAACCAGGTCTGCCGGGTGAACATAAACAGCCAGTGCCAGCGCGGCCCCGACATTTTCCCTTTCACGGGGCGTAAAGACTCGGCCGAGGGAACGCTCTCCGTGTCGGACGCCCTGCGGGTGTTCTCTATCCGCACCCTGGTGGCGGCAAAAGACTCCTCCGCGAATAAAAAATTAATACGGAGCATTATCCGCGGCCGCAAATCAAAGTTCCTGAGTACGGATTTCATTCTTTAAAGGAACCGTTGGCCGGCCGGACAAGCTGTTGACATATGGATGAAAAGACCCGCATCCTGGAAATAGTTAAAACCCTTAAGAAATCTTATCCGGCGGCGGAGTGTTCGCTTAAGCATAAAAATCCGTTCCAGCTGCTGATCTCCACCATTCTCTCCGCGCAATGCACCGACGAGCGGGTCAACATGGTCACGCCCGCCCTCTTCAAAAAATACCCCAGGCCGAAGGAGATGGGCTCGGCGCCGCTCATGGATCTGGAAATACTTATCCGCTCCACCGGCTTTTATCATTCCAAAGCTCTCGCCCTGAAAGAGACTTCCAACGCCCTGGCCGGTAATTTCGGCGGTAAAGTGCCGGCAGATATGACCAGCCTGCTGACCCTGCGCGGAGTCGCCAGGAAGACGGCCAACGTGGTATTAGGATCAGGTTTCGCCATAGCCTCTGGAGTGGTTGTGGATACCCACGTCAAAAGAGTGGCGTTCCGGCTGGGCCTGACCAGAGAAACCGAGCCCGGGAAAATAGAAAAAGATTTAATGGGGATTATCAAAAAAAGAGACTGGATCTGGTTCGCCCACGCGGTAATACGCCACGGCCGGATTCTCTGCAACGCCCGCAAACCCATGTGTGAAAAATGCCCGCTTAAAGACCTTTGTCCCAAGAAAGGCTGAAGACTTAAGGCTGAAGTTGAGAAAATTCCTTTACAAACCTTCACCCCCTCAGCCTACTACAGGTTTGTTATATCCTGAAAAATTACGCCGGCGCCTATCACTTTTCCGTCCACGCCCTTTATATTTATAGAACTGTAGCCGATAACTTTGACCGCGCCGTTCACGGAATACCTAAATTCCTGGCGCCGCACGGTCTTCCCCTGCTTAAGCACATCGCCTATGGCGCCGACCACGTCCGGGGAAAGGTTAAAAAGGGTAATGATATTTTTATTGAGGTACTCATCTCCCACGGCAAAAATTTCCTTGGCCTTTGGATTGAAGAAGATCACTTTCCCCTCCAGATCCACTCCGATAAACCCGCCGGACAGATTATTAATGGTGCTTTCGCCTCTAAGGCTGAGCTGCCTGATAGTGACCTCCAGACGGCTGATATAAATATCCCTCGCCGCGCAATGGGTGATCATAGCGGCCAACTGCAGATCCTGCTCGTTGAAAGCCCCCTCTATAGCATTAATAAACTCCACCACTCCTAAAAGTTTGCCGCCGGAAACCGCGGGTACGGCCAGAGCGTTTTTGGTCTTAAAGCCGGTGCCATGATCCACTTTTTTAGTGAACCTTGGATCCGTCTCCACGTTGTTCACCAGAAGAGGTTTGCGGTTTTCCGCGCACCAACCTACTATTCCCTGGTAACCGAAACTGACTCCGGACAGGTCCGCGCCCACGGGCCCTATGCTATGCCTGAAAGTCAGCGTCTTCTGGACTTCGTCAACCTCAAAATAAGTGGCGGCGTGGCAGCCTATCACGGAGGAGGTCTTCCTAATAAGGTAATCCCAGAGTTCCTCTTCGGTCCTGGTCCGGCCGGTGGAGAAATCTTCAACCAGGGAATATAACAGGGGAAAATGGCCGCTATTCATTTTTAACCTTCTTGACGGGCCGCGGCGGCACCTTAAAGAAATCAAGCACCCCTCCGGCTATCGTGTCCGCCAGCTTCTGCTGGAACTCCGGCGTATTGAGCAGGTCTTCCTGCTCCGGCATGATCATGTAGGCGCTTTCAACCAGTACGGCGGGCATGGAAGTCAGACGCACCACGGCGTAATCTCCGAAGCGCAGGCCTTCGTCCGGCAGAGGAATATTTTTTACGTAAGAACGGTGGATGGCGCCGGCCAGGCCGTAGCTGTGCCTGTGATAATGATAGATCTGAAATCCCCTCGGCTGGGCGAACGGATCCTCTCCGTCGCCGATGGCGTTATTGTGCAGACTGATATAAATATCGCCTTTATAATCTTTGGCCAGCTTGGGCCTGTCCGTAAGCTGAACGGTCTCGTCGCCATGACGCGTCATATAGACCGTGGCGCCGAGGCTTGAAAGGGTATCCTTGAGCTTATCGGCGGTGACACGATTAACCTGGTATTCCAAAGTCCCCATGGGGCCCACAGCGCCGTCGTAAGGCGGCAGCAGTTTGGGCGAATGCCCCGGATCCAGCACCACCCTCAGCCCCGCGAGAGGCTTAGGCCAGATACCGGCCACCGAAGGCATTCTCTTAAAGTCCACGTTAAGGGAACGTGTGCCGGGATAAACTTCGTATCCGCCGAGCTCGGAACCGGGGGTGAACTCAAAATCCACAACCGCGGTATTTTCGCCTGTCTGGTAAAACCGCACTTGTTTTATGAAAGTATCGGACGAATCGTATATCACCCAGTTGGTATGCTGCTTGGTATAATAGAGCGTCAGCCGCAGGGAATTCTCCCGCTCCTCGGCTCTGTACGCCGCCGGATACGGCATATAAATGGACGCGGAAGAGCCGGCATCGGTCTTTTTAAGGCGGATGGTGCCGGTCTCGTTCTGCGGAACGAAGGCCGCATCGGCCGCCGCCACTTTGGAGTCGTCCACCCACCCGGTCTCGGAGGACGACAGCCGTATGCGGCGGCTGCCTCCGGTCCGGCCGTCGGAAACAAGCCTGACTCCTTTAGGCAAAAACATCATATAGCCGGAATCTATGCCGTTGCGAAGGATAACCGTATCCGTGGAAGTTTCCACAATGGCTAATTTCTTCAGTACCCTGATACGGCCTCTGGACTTCACGTACGCGCCGGACGCAAAGAGCCCGGTTTTAAATTTTACGGTAAGTTCCGAATCTTCGGCTTCATCCGAATCTTTCACCCTGTAAACGCCGAAATAGCGGCCGGAACCGGGGGGCAGTTCGTTCATAGCGGCGTCTTTAACAAGGTTCTTTATCGTGAATACGGCGGTATGACCGGGAGTACCGACGGCCTGCACATTAACGAAATCTCCGGGGAAAAGGTCAAGATCTCCCGGCGGAGTTACCAGCTCCAGGCGCAGCCCGTCGTACACCTGGGTCTGGGGGCTCTTTCTGATCTTTATTTTTCGCAAATATGCGGCGGTAACGCCGTCCAAAAGCTCGCATTTAAAAACAAAATCACCTTCACTGACCGGCAGGTAGGCGATAAAGCCGCCGTTCTTGTAAACGCTTATTTTAGTCCCGTTGATGTAAAACGAAGCGGTGGAAGGCGTAATATTGCCGAAAATAAAGGTACTCTTTATAGACGGCATAGAGTCCCCCTCGGAAGGGTACGTGATCTTGATTTCACCCGCACGGGCGGCGGCGGAAAGATAGAGCAGTGCGGTTAAGGGCAGCAGAACGGAGCGGAGTTTCATCTAGAGGTCCTTTTCCCGGACAAACAGCTATTTAAAGAAAATGAAATATTAATTTAATACCGGTAAAGTATTCTTTATTATAGTATATTTTGTAGACGCGCGGTCTTGCGCCGGACCAGGGCGGTAGCTCAGCATAACTTTGCATTCTCCGGCTTCGCTAATCCGTGTGTTTCCGATCGGTGTTATCGCCAGTATGAAAAAACTCACTCCGCTCAGGCACAATGTCTCGTTGTTTCGGACCGGTCCCCAGAACCGCTTTTGGGCCGCAATCGCGGCTTTTTACGGGACCCTTTCCAGGCATTACCCGCAGGCGGATGCCGCTCCGGGGTTTTCACTATCGCAACTTCGCGGTCTTCGGTTTACAAGTTCCATAAAGCCTTTTAACCTCGGTCCGCTTCGTTTCGGCTTCAAAATCCGAAATTTCGCTTCCAGAAGTATTTTCGCGGCCGTTTCCGCGCTACTCACGATAAACGCCGCGGCTATAGATTTCACCTATCTTCGTCCCGGGGCAAGAGCCAATGCTCTGGGGACCGCGTTCTCAAGCGTGGCCGATGACCCCTACACAGTCTTCTATAATCCCGCCGGCCTCATGAACCTTAGCAACATTGAGAACCGCTTCGGTTTTGCGCGCAGATTATCTCCCCTCGGCGCGGTAGGAGAAGCCTCCATCGCTTACATTCGCCCCGTGCCGGACACCAGTTATATAGCCGGCCTCGGCTACCACGCGATCCGCCGCAAGACCGGCAGCCTGGATTCGCTGACCATGGGCCTTGGCAGCAAATTTATCCTAAAATACCTCCAGCGCCCGGTGCTTTACGGCGCAAACTTAAAAATAATCAGCCTGCGCGACCCAGAAAAAAGCCATCTGGGCCTTGGCCTGGAAAGCGGACTGCTCTTCTCATCAAATATGGGGCTTAAGACCGCGCTCACGCTCTCCGACGTAACCATCGGCCTGGGGCGGTCGCTGACCGCGCTCACTCTAGGCAATTCCTACCGTTGGCGGAGCATCCTTTTCGCGATGGACCTTAAACTACGCGGTTCATATGCCGAGGTTTTTTACGGAGTGGAGCGCGGCATCTTAAATAATCTTCTGCAGGTTCGCGCGGGCAAGGGAGTAGCCTTGGACGGACCGGCTTATCTGGCCCTGGGCCTGGGCGTTAACGCCGCGCCCTGGATAATAGATTTCACAGCCTCGATCCCCTGGAAAGGCGTCAACCAATCCGCCGGACTATACGAAGTAACCGCGGGGTACCGCTTCGATACCCCCGGTTTCGCGGAAAACTTTGTGGGCGACGCCGCCGCAAGGGCCGGGACGCTTAGAACGCAGGTGGACGACCTTCGCGCCCAAAAAGCGAGCCTTGAAAATTCAATAGCCACCTACCGGGCCAACAAAGGCATGCTGGAAACCGACCTGAATATAATGCAGTCCCGAATGCGCGATATGGAGCCCAGACTCAAAGATCTGGAGCTGCAGATTATAGAGGCGGAGCACAGGATAGAAAAACCCAAGCCCAAAAAAACCGCGGCCCCTCCCAAGCTGGAAAAATGGCCGAAGTCACATAAGGTAGCGACGGGCGAGACCTTACGCTCGATAGCCTCACAGTATTACGGCAATCCCAACCTCTGGGAGCGTATCTACGAAGCCAACCAGAAGCATATTTCAAGGGGCCTGCCGGTGGAAGGAACGGTTTTTGAAATACCGAACCCCCCGGTGGAGAAGAATCAGTAACCGGAACACGAACTTATGCCCAACACGGTACAGGTAATAGTGGAATCGCAAAAAGAGCGCCTTATACTTGAGAGCGTCTTCAAGAACCTGGGCGCCGACACCGTGTTTTCACAGGACCTGAACGACGCCCTGGCTATTTTTGAAAGGGCCCGCCCGCGCGCCGTTTTCATAGCGGACGGAGAGGCCACCCCCGCCGAGATACAGATAAGGGAACTTTTAAGGATAGCACCCTTTCTGCCGATAGTCGTGCTCTTAAAAAAACGGGACTCCTCCAGGGCAGTAGCCTACATGAAACTCGGCGCCTTTGACTGCGCCCAGAGTCCATGGACCGAGGAAGAGATAAGGCCTCTTTACAAAAAAGCCCTCAACATAAGCGGCACCACCCTGCGGCTGGATACGGACCAGATCGAAAGATTTGCGAAGCGTAAAACCGCGCTGTTCCTGGCCGGATCAGCTATAACGCTTATATTCGGATTTGTTTCCGGCTGGTTCTACGGTTTCAATAAATATAATAGGGAAATCCCCCCGCCTTCAATAATTGAACTTCCCTATTCTCATCCATCGGGCCTCGCTTTCGAAAAAGGCCGGGTAATGGTAAGCGACTGGTATAATCAGGCGATCTATAGGCACGACCTTAAAGATTTCAGGATCACCGGCGTAACCTCCTTCCCGGACACCGTGCCGGTTGGCCTTGCCGACGGCTCGGACAATATCTGGGTGGCGGCGGCCGGAGGAACTATGGAGCGCCGGATGAAGAATGAAAAACTCACTTTGATCTCAAAGACGAAGTACGGGCCCAAGCCGCCCGCCGGCGCCTGCTACGACGGCCTTTATATCTGGCTGGCTTACGCGGAAGGCAATAAAATATCCAAACGCCTGGCCAATGATGAGTTGACCGAATTAAGATCCTTCACGTATCCCGGAAAAAATCTGACGGCTATCGCCTGCGATCCGCGTTTTTTATGGGTTACCGACGAAGGACTTAAATCGCTCATAAAACTTTCCCCCGACGACCCGGAAACCATATTATCAAAAGCGGAAATACCGCAGTGGGCATCAAAATCCATGAAAATAACGGCCCTGGGCGCGAGGGACGGCAAGATCTGGTTCGCCTCCGAAGACAAGGGCAAAGGCTGGCTTTTCAATGTCACCGAGCCGCGATAAGGAATACCTCCCCGTTTCCATCAGAATATCCATGGAGGAATCCCCTTTCTGGGGCAGGATCATGGCCATAAGCCCGGAGAAAGTGGAACTTCTATCGCAATTTGAATTCAAAAAAGACAAAATGCTGGCCCTGGAATTTGAGTTATGCGGAGAGAAACTAGAAGATATAAGAGGCGTGGTGGCCGCTGTCTTAAAAGACGCCTGCGGCTATTTCCACTATTCCCTAAACCTTTCCGACCATAACCAGCAGAAAGCCCTCCTGGAAAAGATCCTCCGACTAACCGCAAAAACCTGATCGTACGGCCCCCCCACTCGCGCGGGGAAGACTGCCGCCGCTTTTCCGGCACTTTTGTATGCGGTCGCAAAATGCGACCGCATCATAGGCTGGACTGCTCTCGCGGTTTGCGCAACCAACTCCGAGGCCTCCTTCGGAGTAAGCCGAAAGACAAAATCTTCCGGAAACTTATCCTTGTTCCGCTTGACCTGCTCATTAAGACGTCTGGTGGAACTTATACAAACATCCGACCACATCAACGCGACAACGTACTGTCGCTCATTTTGGGAAATTTTGGAAGAAGTAACCTGCGAAGGTCAGTCGGCGGAAAAAGGTTCCGGCACGGCTGCGACCGGCGGAGCCATACGGCGGGTCTTAACTTTGTCGTCAACAGAAAGGGCTACGGCAAAACCCGCTATAGAAAGCAGTGAAGCGGCCATGAACACGGATTTGTAGCCGTAAGCCGCCCACAATATCCCCCCTAGAGCCGGCACGGTCATCGAAACCACATGGTCCATGGTGATCCCCAGCGAGATGGTAGGGGCGATATCGGACTTATGCTCCGCGATTTTGTTAAGGTAGGTGGTACGCGCGATGCGGGTGGCGAACATCAGGTTATCCAGTATAAATAGAGAATAGAGGAGCCATTTGTCCGCCGAAAGCGCGAAGCCGGCGCAGATCCCCACGAGTATAATCGCGTCGGCGATGAACATTTTACGCTCGCCGAACTTGTCCACCACTATGCCGAAAGCCTGCCTGAATACCACGCCAAGGAAAGCGGCGGCAAACATCAGCGCCGCCATAACTGCGGGCGTGACGCCGTAGATCGTCACCAGCACCCACGGCGCGAAGGTCAGGAAGATCTGCTTCCTGGCGCCGAAAATAATGTTCAGGTAATAAAAATATTTATATTTAGGGCGGAATACGAACCGCTTTCCGCCCGGCTCCGATGTCGCGGTCTTCACCCGCGCAAAAAGCGCAGCAGAGGCCAGCGCCGCCAGGGCCGCCACCAGGAACGCGGCTTTGTAAACGTATACGCCGGCGGCTTTGGCCAGCAGCCATATGACGCCGGCGCCCGCTATGGCGGCCAGATTGGCCATACCGCTTATCTGCCCCAGCCTGCGCCCGTGATTACCCTCTTTCGCCAGTCGCAGGCCCATTACGCTCTCGACCGCCATGTAAAGATGCCCGCCCATGCTCCAGAGCAGCATCCAAACCATCATCGTTTTTACCGACGGGGACATAAAACCGAGCCCCAATACGCCGACCGCGGAAAGGATTCCGGTTATAACGGCCCAGGAACGGATGGGCAGAGCGGCCAGCAGGCCGGTAACGAATATAAGGATGAAGCCGGGGAATTCGCGCGGAAATTCCAGAAACCCCCTCTCCCCGGCGGACATACGGAAACTATCATTCAGATAATTATTGAAGGCGGTGGACAGTATCCCGGCGTTGATACCCAGGAAAAACACTCCAGCGAGAAAGGCTCTGAGGATGGGATCGGTTTTGTTCCAACGGTCCAGCAGACTGCGCATCATTAGAGATTTCCTTATGCCGCACCGACAAAACGTGCTCTTCCCATCTAAATTTAAAAACCGAACGTAAAAACCGCTTCTATCCTATAATCGCGGCTCGCCGGATATATCAGGCGAGTTTTAATTCAAGAATTCTGTCCACCCTGAAAACTCGCTCGCCTTTTCGGTCGAGGCAGAAACAGTCCATACCCAGAAATTCCCGCTCCATGTACACCTTCTTACCCAGGCGGAAAGGCTTGACCACCCTGCGGCTCTTTTCATCGCTGTCCTTTAAGTAGGTGATCTCCAGATTCTTTCCGCCGGCTATGGCCTCATTTATCAGCGTTATCTTGTCCGCCAGCGGCAAAGCCCGGTCGCTCAGCATGTACTGATGCCCTGTAATGAACGCGACCACCCGCCGGTCCATAAGGATATCGGACTTGCGCATGGCCCGGGTAAGCGACATACCCTCCAGGGAAACGCAGCGGCTTAAGGCCACATACGCCTGCCCGTGGGCGAACATGCCGCGCCCGAAATCGATGACGGCTCTTTCAAAAGTCTTGCCCTGGCTTTTATGGATAGTTATGCCCCAGGCAAGCTTGAGCGGATACTGCATAAAAACGCCCGCCGTCTCAGCCACAACTTTTCCGGCCTCAGGGTCATAACTGAAGTGGAACAGTTCCCAGGCATGCGGCGCCACTTTTTCCAGGCTCCCGTCGGTCAGGCGCACCATCACCCTATCCCCGCTTTCGCCCGGCTCATCCGTGATATCCACCACCTCGCCCATAGACCCGTTGACCCAGCGGCCGTTGGGTTCATTATTCAAAAGCATTACCTGGGCGCCGTTTTTAAGGACCAATTCCTCGTCCGCGGGATATGATTCTTTTGAGAAGTCGCCTTCTGTCCGCGCGCGGTAAACGCGCGCTTCGCCCTTAAGAGCGTGAAGATGCGCGGAATTTATTTCGTACGCGGCCTTATTGGTTGATAGCAGATGGACGGCATAGCCGTTCTCCGGACCTTTTTCCAGGACGGCGCCCACCCGCTTATTCAGCGCGGACAGGTCCCGCCCGGTGGCGGAATTATTCCTGATGGAGTTAAGAATGGTTATAAAAGCGGCGTCTTTCTGCCGGTATACTTTTTCAAGCTCCAGAAATTCCATTTCAAGGTCTTCGAAAATTTTGGCGTTGAAAAAATACGGCCCGGCGTAATGCGAGGAGAAAAGCCCGCGCTCGCTGGAGGAAACAACCGGAGGCAGCTGGTAAAGGTCCCCGATAAAGATCATCTGCAGGCCGCCGAAAGGGCTTAAGCCCGAGGGGCCGTTCAGACGCAGAAAAGCGTCCACGCAGTCCAGCAGGTCGGCCCTGACCATGGAGACCTCGTCTATAACGATCGCGTGCAGTTCCCTGTAAATACCGGCGTTGCGGCCTTTTATTTTTTTAACTTTATCCGGCGTGATATCCGGCTTGAACCGGAAGAACGAATGAATTGTCTCGCCTCCGACATTCAGCGCGGCGACCCCGGTGGGCGCCAGCACAACTATGTTTTTGCGGGTATGTTCCCTGAAATACTTAAGCAACGTGGATTTGCCGGTGCCCGCTTTGCCTGTGATAAAGACGTTTTTAGAAGTGCCGTCCAACAGGTCCAGCGCCCTGCGGAACTGCGGATTTATTTCTATTTCGGGAACGTTTTTCGGCATGATAAGAATGGCGGAATCAGACTTACTGAAGCTTCAGCAGACCTGATTATACCATTTCGCCGTCAGGACGCGCCTTTCCGAATTATGGATCAATACGAGGCCGGGAGGCGGGCCCGCCCCCCGGCACTATTTCCGCTTAGCAGCAACCACAGAATTCCCTGCAAGCTTTGATCAGGGCTTTAAGGGAACTGGTTTTGGACGGGTAACAATGTTCCTTAAACTATAATAGGACACTGCGAGTTAGGCATTGTTACGAATCCACCCCAGCGGCACGAGCCGCTTTATTTGGAGGATTTCTTAAAACAACTCTGCCCTTCTGGCTGTATGATTATGGGCCTTTGGAACCTTGACGTACATGCCGCCGTATATTAAACTCTATCTATAGGTGAAGAGATTTATTTTAAAAGGAAACTCATAAGATTAGATCGCGGAGAACGAAAATGATAAAAAAACTCATCGGGCTGGCGGCGGTTCTGTTTACGGTAACCGCCGTTTCCTGGGCCCAGGATGTGGATTTTACGCAGGCAATCAATTCGCGAAAGATGATGAACCAGGCGGGCAAGATTTCCTCCGGCGCACCCGTACCCGCGGCGCCTTACAAGTTGGATATTCCGGGACTTTTCAAAGATTTCACTTTCACCTTCGATTCGGATGTGCCGGTTAAAATCCAGACGCAGACCCGCAAAGACCTGGCCTTTATCCAATCCGTTAAGGGAACCTCGGTCTCCAATCTTCACAAAAAGATCTTTGGGCAGGTGGATGGTTCGGATTATACGCGTTTTTTTAATACCCGGATCAAGGGGATCGGCATGGACGACTGCGGAAGCCCCATAGCGGTAGCCTGCGTTATCCCATTTTACGACTCCTCAAAAATGTGGCTGACGCAGAACTATATAAAGTTTAGCCATCCGCAGATAGCCAGAATAATGGTCGTTTTTCACGAAACCCGGCACACGGAATCGAATAACGGTAATTGGAGTCACGCCACCTGTCCGACTCCTTTCACGGATGAAAACGGACAGAATATGCAAAGCATCTGGACCGGCTCTTCGCTCGCGGGCGAAGGCGCTTGCGACAGGACGCCGTTCGGCTCCTATGGTTCATCTATGATAATGCTCAAGAATATACAGAAATTCTGTTCAACCTGCACGGACAAGGTACGTATGGACGCCGGTATTTACGCGGACGACCAGTTTAAACGTATAATCGATCCGGGCGCCAAAAAAGCTATACGGGAAGATTTGTATAAATGAAAAAAGTCGTTTTAGCCGCCGGCGCGCTTGCCGCCTTGTCACTCTTTATCCGGCTGATAGCGGATTCCTTCTTTACAACCGGACATTCGGAAAACGTGGGGGCTTCCGCGCTCCCCGCGCCTACTCTTAAAACTAAATCAGAAGTATGGCATAAAACCTCTTTGATAAGCGGGCCGGAAACAACGCCTCCGGAATTCACATCCGGGACTAAGGCAGACAGCGCAAAAGCTCCGGGACAGGCTGTACAGATGACGGGACCGGAGCCGCAGACCAAAAAACACGAAACCGAACCGCTGATAAAACTCAGGACGCTTGAAAACATTCTTGAGTCGAAAGACGACAACGATGCCAGGCTGGATAGCGATTTCAATGATCTCTCCCCGGAAACCAAACGTCTTTTCCGCCGGGAATACCGGCGGATGCCGTCGGAAAATCACAATGAGCGCGGGACGATAATTTACCTTCTAGGGCGGAACCTGAAATCCGCTGAGGACTGGACGTTCCTGCGTGAAGTGGTGAGCGAACCCGCGTGCCTGAGCCTGGCCGATTGCTCCAAAGAGATAAAAGCGGAAGATGACCACCGTGCTCTGGGCAACGAGGTAACACTGGCTTATCCAAGTCTGATGGCTTTGAAGCAAACGGAACGGTTTTTGGAAGAGGCGCTTAAGGCGGGCCGGGGGGCTTTGTCCTCCCCGGCGGCAAAGGAGGCGGCCGAAGTGATCCAGGCCGCGAAAAGTTCCAAGGTTCCCATTGTGGCAAAAACGGCCACCGAGCTTGAACAGCGGTTTTAACCCCTTCCCGAAAAATTTCATCAGAGACAAAATTTGGCTATAATTTAGCCTGTAGTTGCGCCGCCGGCCTGTCGGCATACAGGTAATAACGCGTATCGCCGACTAGGAGCCTGTCCGACATAAGGCTTTCATGTCGAAATTGTCGATTTTGAAGCCGAGCCGAAGCAACGCGAAACGAGCAGGCTCCAATGAACCTGTAAGTTGAGTGGTGCGAAGGCGCAGTAGGGGAAACCGCAATGCGGTGTCCACCTGTGGGTAAATCCCGGAAGGGGTCCCGCAAAAAGCGGCAATTGCAGACGAAATTGTTTATGTCGGACAGGCTCCTAGCGGCTTACAACATGAACATATTCCGGTTCAAGATAATGGTGATCCTGCTTCTGGCCTTCGGACTGAGCTCGGGCGTCTTCGCCTATGTGAAGTACAAAAAATTTTCCGAATACCTTATAAGCCGGATTAATCTCCAAACCGGAAAAAAACTGGGCCGACAGATAAAATTCAAAAGGATCGCGTTCTCGCCCCTGAAGGGCGTGGTGATATACGAACCCTGCGTTTCCCGCGCGCCTGATTTTTCAAAAGGGATCTTTTTCTGCGCCCGCCGGGCCATCATCCGGCCGGAAATTGCGCAACTAATGCGCAACCGGTTGTATTTCTCCAATGTGGAACTTACGGATCCAGTGATAAAGGCCAGGGAGGCCGGCGGCAAATGGGATTTTGACGACCTACTGGCGCTTTTACCCAGAACCTCAAAAGGCCTCCATATAACCTGGAACGCCAGAAAACTGAGCGTCACGGGCGCGAAACTGGAAGTGGATATCGGCTCCTCCGGCAGATCTATCGCCATCGAGAACGCGGATATCACGCTACTGCATTACTCCGCCCTGGCCGGGAACTTCGAACTAAAACTGAACGGAGACGTAAAAACCATCCTGAACGGCCAGCTCCTGACGGCTAGAACTTCTTTCAAAACCGATCTTAACTTCGAGTACTCCGGGCTTACCGCCGCGTTCGGAGATGTCCAATTCACCGGCGCGGCCCTCGGCGCGGCCACCATAAAAAAAACTTCGCTGAGCTGGGAGATCTTCAATATCGACAAACCGGCGCGGGAGAAGAATTATACCGCCGGACTCAAAGCCGAGGGCCTTTTCATCCCCGCCCAGAGCGGCGCCGTAAAACAATCGGTTAACTCCGCGATGGAATTGCTCTCCTCGGTGATAGGCAAAGCGACCCCGCGGGTTGAAGATATAGAGATGGACGAGCTGACGCTTGACTTCACCCTGAATAACGGCGTCCTATTCGTTAAACGGCTGGACCTGAACACCAATTTCCTGAATCTGAAGAACGAGTATGAACTCAACGGGCCGGCCCGCACGGTGAATATACGTTTCGCGGCGCAGATAGGAGACAACCGTCTTGATCTCACGGCTAAAGGCCCCATGGACCGCCCCGATATACTGCCGGCCATGTCAGTAACCCTGAACCGCAAACTTACGGAAGCCATCCGCGGCATCAACGCTTCCCTGCTTAAAATATTCCCAATATTGGAAGTTCAGGATGATACAACTAAGAAAGAGCGCAGTGAGTAAGCGACGATGAAACGGAGGGTAGGGGAAACCACAATGTGGTGTCCCCTGCGGCAAATCCCCAGGAAGGGGTGCCGAGAGCCCTCCTTGTGGAGCACCGGGCGCCACCTTATAAAGCCCGGCGGTAATCCGCCCCGCGCATGTGTTAAGCGCGGGGTGCGACAGGGAAGGAGAAAACAATGTCTAAAAAAGTCATCATTATCGGCAGCGGACCAGCCGGTTATCCCGCCGCGCTGCGCCTCAAGGAACTGGGCGCCGAGCCGGCCATAGTTGAATCCTGGGACTTCGGCGGCACCTGCCTTAACCGGGGCTGTATCCCCTCAAAGGCCTTTCTGGACACCGGCCATCGAGTTCACGCCTTTGAAGGGCTGCGCGAATTGCTTAAGGCCGGTTCCGAAGTTAATTTCTCTCCCGACATGCTGGACTGGGATAAAATAAAGGCCCGCCGCGCGGAGGTAATAGCCAAACTGAGGACCTCGCTTGAAAAACTTTTCCAAGCGAAGAAAATAGAAGTTATACGGGGCAGAGCGTCGTTCTCCGGTCCGAATGAAATGGCCATAACCGGACCGCATGGCGAAATAAAGCGGCAATTTGACTACGCCATACTCGCCGCCGGTACCCGTCCGGCATTCCCCCCGCCTTTTAAAGATTTTGCCGGACAACTGACTGATTCCGACCGCATATTCGACCTTCCCGCCAGGCCCAAGTCTCTCCTGATAGTCGGCGCCGGGGTGATAGGCCTTGAATTCGCGTGCTTCTTTAACTCCATAGGCGTACAGGTAAGCGTGCTTGAAATACTGCCGGACCTGCTGGCCGGAGAGGACCCGCAAGTGACGCGCGTGGTGCGCTCGTCATTTGAAAAGCGCGGTATAAAATTTCACTTCGGTAAAAAGGCCTCAAGAATAACCGTAACCGGCGGCCGCAAAACTGTGGAACTGGAGGATGGAACCAACCTGGAAGCCGATGAAATACTTGTGGGTGCGGGCCGCGCGGCGGACCTCGCCGGCATGGGCCTTGAAACGCTGGGCCTGCCGTGGGACAGGAAAGGCGTGAAAGTGAACGAATTCATGCAGACCACCACGCCGCAGATATACGCGGCTGGAGATATTAACGGCATTTCCCTGCTGGCGCATTCCGCAAGCCGCCAGGGCGAAATAGCGGCGGAAAATATCATGGGCGCAAAACACACGTTTGACGCGGATATCGTACCCAAATGCGTTTACTCCTGGCCCGAAGTGGGCACGGTGGGGCTGAATAAGTCTCAGGCGGAGGCAAAAGGCCTTACGGTAAAAACTTCGCGGGCTTTTTACGCGGGCATAGGCAAGGCCGTGGCTTGCGACGAAACCGAGGGTTTCGCCCAGCTGGTCTTTAACGCGGCGGACGAAACGGTTCTGGGCGCGCAGCTAGTGGGCGGACCGGCCACCGAACTGATACACGTCATAGCGCTGGCGGTAAAGCTCAAGCTCAAACGCGCCGACCTGAAAAGCATCATCTACGCGCACCCGACCATGGCCGAAGCTATACACGAGGCGCTGTACAAATAATCCGTATGGGAATAAAAATTCTATCCTGGAACGTAAACGGATACCGCTCCGCCCTTGCCAAAGGTTTCAGGGAGTTCCTGGCCGGCTGCGGGGCGGAGATCGTAGGGCTGCAGGAGGTCAAAGCCTCGCCGGGACAACTGAAAGCGGAGGACCTGGCTTTGCAAGGTTATCAATCCCGCTGGTGTCCGGCCGAACGCAAAGGTTATAGCGGGGTGGCCGCTTTCTTTAGAAAAGAGCCGACAAACGTGATTTGCGGCCTGGGTGAAAACAGATTCGATTCCGAGGGCCGGGTGATAACCCTGGAATACAAGAACCTCTATTTCCTGAACGTCTATTTCCCCAACGGCGGCGCGGGACCGGAGCGTCTGAAATACAAACTGGAATTCTATGAAACTTTTTTTGGACACATACAGAAACTCCGCGCGACCGGCAAGCCCGTCATCTTCTGCGGGGACGTCAACACAGCCCACAAGGAGATAGATCTATCGCGCCCGAAAGAAAATGAGAAAAATTCCGGTTTCATGCCAGTAGAGCGCGCCTGGCTGGACAAAATAACCGGCGAAGGCTGGATGGACACTTTCAGAATGTTCAACAGCGGCGCAAACAACTACAGCTGGTGGGATTATAAGACCCGCGCCAGGGAACGGAACGTAGGTTGGCGGATAGACTATTTTTTCATAAACGCGGAAGACAAGGCAATAATCAAGAACGCCTTTATTCTTCCGGAAGTCCGGGGTTCCGATCACTGTCCCGTGGGAGTGGAGCTGGATCTATAACCCAAATCCCGCAACAACAATGCGCGGATTCAACGCGAAGCGCCCCTTGCGCTATACGGATGCGGATTGCCGATCTTTTCCGATAGGGTAAGGGATTTAGGGTGAATATTAGGGTTTATCATCTTAAAACGGTATAAGGTTTATTAATACCGCCGTTTCTTGCCCAAGCGGCCTTTTTTTGTTAAATTATATTAATAGGACTTCCGGAACATTTCAAAATAATCCATAAACGAAAGCCCTCGGAGGAAAGATGACAACCGTTGCTGCTGTAAGAAAGACAGTTTTAAACGAGACCATGAGGAAAGCCGGGGGCAAAATGGTGGATTTCCACGGCTGGGAACTGCCCATACAGTTCGAAGGCATACTTAAAGAGCATGCGGCTGTCAGAAATTCCGCGGGGATCTTCGACGTTTCACACATGGGCCAGATCTTAGTCACAGGTCCGGACAGCTTCAAGCTTCTGCAGAAAACCAACGCCAACGACCTGCGCAAGGCTACGGTCGGCAAAGGCGTCTATTCCCATCTGCTGAATGAAAAAGGCGGTTTGGTGGATGACATAATAGCCTTCTGCCTGGCGCTTAACCGCTACCTGGTGATAGTCAACGCCACCACCAGCACGAAGGATTTCAACTGGATCTCCGGAAAGGCCGGCAAGAGTAACGTTAAAGTGGAAAACAAGAGCGACGATTACTCCATGGTGGCGGTACAGGGCCCCAACGTGCCCAAAATGATGGAGATCTTCGCCCCGGAAGCGGTTAAATTGCCGCGCTTCGGCATAGTCGAAAAAAAGATTTTCGGAGAAGACTGCTTCATCAGCCGCACCGGCTACACAGGAGAGGACGGCTTTGAGATCACCGCCCCCCATTCCGTAATAGTGGACATCTGGAACAAAATGATGGAATTAGGCAAGCCCTATAACATCGTCCCCTGCGGCCTCGGCGCCCGCGACACCCTGCGCCTGGAATCCGGCTATCTGCTCTACGGGGCTGATGTGGATGACGACCATACCACCTACGAGTCCAATTACGGCTGGGTAGTCTGCCTGGACAAGGGCGATTTCACCGCCAAAAATATTCTAATTAAACAGAAAACCGAAGGAATAACGCGCAAGCTGACCGGTTTAACGCTCAAGGGCGGCGGCGTGCCCCGGACCGGCTGCAAAATCTTTAAAAGCGGTAAGGAACTGGGCGAACTGGCCAGCGCCACCTATTCACCCACCCTGAAGAAAGGGATAGGCGTGGGATACTTGTCCGAACCGAACCTGAAACCCGGAGAAGCTCTGGAAGTGGAAATCCACGGCAAAATGGTACCGGCTGAAGTCAGCAAAGTGCCCTTCCACAAAGGCACGGCTTTCACCTTCAAATTGTAGTTTGTTTTTACGCACACAACGATCCGGGTAACTTACCAAGGAGATAAAAACTATGCCTAAACAGGAAGAAGTTAAATATACCAAGACCCACGAATGGATTTTCGTACAGGGCCAGGAAGCCACGGTCGGACTGTCCGATCACGCCCAGCACGAGATGGGAGATATCGTATTCGTGGAACTGCCCAAGCCGGCACAGGCCGTTGAGAAGGAAAAACCTTGCGCCGTGGTGGAATCTGTAAAGTCCGCCTTTGACATTTACGCCCCGGTCTCCGGACAGATCTCGGCCTTAAACGAAGAAGCCGCCAAGGAACCAGCGCTCATAAACCAATCCCCGATGGACAAGGCATGGCTTTTCAAGATAACGCTCTCCAATCCCGACCAGGTAAAGGACCTGATGGACTGGAACGCCTACCAGGATTTCGTAAAACAGGCAACGCACTAAAAAGAAGCGCGGGGCTCGGAACGCAGAGTTGAGAGATGGCTGATATTTCCAGCTCTTTTTCCGCGCTCGGCGCCGGTTATTTCATCCCCTATATCAGGAGTTCCCAACAATGTTCATCCCAACAACACAAAAAGACCAGGAGGAAATGCTTAAGACCATAGGGGCATCCTCCATCAAGGAGCTGCTAAAACAAGTTCCCGCGAAGTATCTGTACCCCGCTTTTGACCTGCCGGAAACTTCTCTCGACGAACAGCAGACAGCCAGGCATATGAAAAATCTAGCCGCGGCCAACACGCCGGCCTTGAGCTTCCTGGGCGCCGGCGCTTATGAACGGTACATCCCGGCGGCGGTAAAAGCCCTGATCTCCAGGGGCGAATATCTGACCGCCTATACCCCTTACCAGGCCGAAGCCAGCCAGGGCATACTGCAGACCATTTATGAATACCAGAGCTCGGTTTGCGCCCTTTACGCCATGGACTGCGCCAACGCCTCGATGTACGACGGGGCAAGCGCTTTCGGCGAGGCCGTGCGCGCGGCCGTGCGCGTCACCGGCAAAAAGAAAGTACTATGCCAGGAAACCCTGAACCCGCAATACCTTAAGACCCTTAAAACTTACTTTGCCAACTCGAAAGACTACCAGTTCGTCACCATACCGCAGAAGGACGGCCTCATGGACACGGACAAACTCTCCGCCATGCTGGACTCCGACACAGCCTGCGTGGCCTTCCAGACCCCCAACTTCTTCGGGCTGATGGAAGACGCGCACAAAATCTCCCAAACAGCGCACGCCGCCGGCGCGCTTGTAGTGGCTGCTGCCGACCCGGCCAGCCTGGGCCTGTTCTCGCCCCCTGGCGAATACGGCGCGGACTTCGCTGTAGGAGAAGGTCAGGCCCTGGGGCTCCCCTTAAGCTATGGCGGCCCGTACCTGGGGATCTTCGCCTGTAAAAAGGAATATGTCCGCCAGATGCCGGGCAGGATAGCCGGCATGACCAAAGATAAAGACGGGAAACGCGGCTTCGTACTCACGCTCCAGGCACGCGAACAGCACATACGGCGGGACAAAGCCGCCTCGAATATCTGTTCCAACGAAGCCCTCTGCGCTTTAAGCGCGACTATCTACCTGGCCCTGCTCGGCCCCGAAGGCCTGAAAGAGCTGGGACTGGCCAATGCCGGGGCCGCGGCGTTCGCCGCCAGGAAACTGGCGTCAGTGAAGGGCGCGGCGCTCAAATTCAAGGGCTCTTTCTTCAACGAGTTCGTGCTTAACGTCTCATGCGACGCTGCCCGGCTCCGGGAGAAAGTGCTGGCCAAAGAACGCATCGACATCGGCCTGCCGCTCAAGGATCTTTACCCCGCCCTGGGCCCGGGCGCCCTGCTCGTCTGCGCCACCGAAACCAAGACCGAAGAAGATATTCTCAGGCTTGAAAAAGCGCTGAGGGAGAACATTTAATATGACGACTAATACTCCGACCGAGACAGCAAAAGACGCCGTTAAGAACGCCGCCGGACTTCCGTCCTCCGTAACCACGGCCGATATCGGTAAACCGGACAACCGCTTAAGCATAGAAAAATCAGATCCCGGCAGAAGGGGGATCGCTTTCAAGAACCTCCTGTCCGCCAAACAATCCGGCGGGTCCGCCTCAGGCGGAAAGGCCACGGACGAAGTTCCCGCCGGCTTCGCCAGAAAAACAGCCCCGAAACTGCCAGAACTTTCGGAGCTCGACGTGGTGCGCCATTACACCAGGCTTTCAAAAATGGCCTTTTCCGTGGACGCCAATTTTTATCCGCTGGGCTCCTGCACCATGAAGTACAACCCGAGAATAAACGAAGAAGCGGCCGCGCTGGAAGGTTTCTCCGGCCTTCATCCCCTGGCCCACGACAAATCTTCACAGGGCACACTGGAAATGCTTTATGACCTGGAAAAAAGGCTCTGCGCCCTTTGCGGCATGGCTGCTTTCACCCTCCAGCCGGCCGCCGGCGCGCACAGCGAATTCACCGGCCTGCTCATAGCGAAAGCCTACTTCGAAAAACTTGGAGACAGCGCGCGCACCGAAATAATATGCCCCGATTCCGCCCACGGCACCAACCCGGCCACGGCCGCCATGCTGGGCTTCACCCCCGTTAACATAAAGTCGGGACCCGACGGACGGGTTGATCCGGCCGACCTGAAGGTCCACCTGAGCGATAAGACGGCGGTACTCATGCTCACTATTCCCAACACTCTGGGAATATTCGAGTCCCGCATAGAAGAGATAGCCGATATGGCGCACAAGGCCGGCGCGCTAGTCTACATGGACGGGGCCAATTTTAACGCCCTCATCGGCCTTGTAAAGCCAGGGGATCTCGGCGTGGACATTATGCACATTAACACACATAAGACTTTTTCGACCCCCCACGGGGGCGGCGGGCCCGGAGCGGGCGGGATAGGCGTAAAGAACCGCCTGGAAGAATTCCTACCGGTACCCCGAGTATTAAAGAGCGGCGGCGCTTACACTACGGATTACAACCATCCTCATTCCATCGGCAAGGTCAAGGCTTTCTTCGGCAATGTCGGAGTGCTGACACGCGCTTACGCCTATTTGCTCATGCATTCAAAAAAAGAACTTGCCGGGATAGCGGAGAACGCCATCCTCAACGCCAATTACATGAAAAGCCGTTTGCAAGCCGTTTACCCGGCCCACTCCAAAGAGTACTGCATGCACGAATGCGTGCTGACCCCGCCGGATGAACTGACAGCTAAAGGCCTGAAAACCCTGGATGTCGCCAAGCGGCTGCTGGACTACGGCTTTCACGCGCCCACGATCTACTTCCCGCTCATCGTCCATGAAGCCATAATGATAGAGCCCACGGAAACAGAATCCAAGGAAACCATGGATTCCTTCGTGGAAACCATGCTCGCGATAAAGAACGAGGGAGCCTCCACACCCCAGCTTCTTAAGGACGCCCCCCACACCATGCCGGTCAAACGGCTGGACGAAGTACAGGCGGCCAGGCAGCCGAATCTGCGCTGGTAAAAACCACTGGACGGCGAGACGGCGGGACAGCCGGAACCGCGAAAGAGCGCGGCGACGATGGATGGGGGACTGGCCAGCTTTAAGGTCCGATACTCCTTATAAAAGCCGTCCAGCCGCCTAGCTGTCCCGCTGTCTAGCAAGAGATGTGCCATGGATAAAGGCCTTATCATCGAGACCCATCCCTTAACCGCCTTTGAACAGATGGCGGCGGATGAAGTCCTTTGTGACGCGCTCCTCTCCACACATACCCTGCGCTTTTATAACTGGAGCGGGCCCGGAGTGACCTTCGGCTATTCCCAGCGCATCGCGTCGGTCCGCTCCGGGATAGGCCCGGAAAAGGCGGCCCTGCCCCTGGTGCGCCGGCCGACCGGGGGCGGCATAGTTTTTCACGAGAGCGATCTGACGTTTTCTTTCGTATTCTACCAGCCCGGCGCCTATTTTGAACCGGCCAAAACATATGACCGCCTGCACAGGGCCATTACCGGAGCCTATGCGCAGGCGGGAGTCAGCTTTGAACTGCTTAATGAAAAAACCCCGGATTACAGGATCAATAACCCGGTAATGGCCTGTTTTGCCAAGCCGGTAAATCTGGATATTTTGTATAATGGGAAAAAAGTGCTTGGTGGGGCCCTGCGTAAATTCGGCGACCATATGCTTTACCAGGCCTCTTTCCAGGCTCCGGACGCGAGGACCAATTCGGGCTTTCACAGGAACGTCATAATTAAAGCACTGGGAGTGGAATACGGGCTTTCGTGGCGCAGCGGGGAATTCACGGGGCGGGAAACGGAAAAATTAAAAGCGCTGGCGAAAACAAAGTACGGCGCAAAAGAATGGAACGAGAGGATATAAAAACGGTTGTCGGCGGGGTTGGTAGTTTAAGGAGAAAATCCCATGATCGCATTCGTACTATGCAAACTGGTGGCAGGCCTTGAGCAGAAGGCGATACAACAGATCAAAAGCGTCCGCGGCGTGAAAGACGTCTATCTGACCTTCGGAGGATGGGACGCCGTTTTGGTGGCTGAATCCGACACTATAGACAAGCTCAGCGGCCTTATAGTACGCGAGGTCCGCGGCATACACGGCGTGCAGACAACCGAAACGCTTGTTACGACCAACTTATAAATTCAAGGCCCGCTGATCGCGGTATAAGATGCTGTTTAAAATCGCCTTTGGAGTAAATACAGGAGCTTAATGGAAAACCCAGGTTTCGCGGTCCCCGCCGACAAACTCGTGCTTATAGTGGACGATGACGAAGCGGTCAGGGATCTTATAGAGTTCGTGATAAAAAAAGAAGGATTCAGGGTGGATAAGGCCGTGGACGGAGAGGAAGCGCTCAGAAAAGCCCGGCAGGTTTCGCCCGACATCATTCTACTGGACCTCATGCTGCCCAAATTCGGGGGATTCGAAATCCTGCGGGAACTCCAGAGCGACGAGACCGTTAATATCCCGATCGTCATTATAACTGGCAGATACACCGACCGCTCCACTTCCGACATGATAAAGCAGGAACCTAATGTAAAGGACTTCATAGAAAAACCCGTGAAGCCCCAAGCGCTTGCGGCCGTGGTGCATAAGATACTCAAGACCCAGCCGCCCGTAAAAAAATTCGGCATTTAAGCGCCGCCTTAATCCCCGGCTTCCGCGCGTTATTTTCGATGCCAGTGAAATTAAAACACCTTTTATTGTCCCTTTGCGCGGTGACTTTTATTATTTCCGCCGCATACCTGGATCTGATGTTCCGGGCCAAAAGCGCTTATCTGGAAGGCGAAAAATACATGGCCTGGAGCAAAAACCCCGTATTGAAAAAAGATTTTTTAGACAAGATATTTTCAGCAAAGCTCCAGGCTCTTGCGGCCGAAAGGGCCGCGAACCGCATAACCGAAGATGACTTCGAGGATAAAAAAGACTCGCTCCTGGCGGAAAAAGACTTTAAAACAGTGGAAAGTTCGGCCAAATACGCCTATGTCTGGTACAAGACCGCCGGGACATATTTTTCACCCCCGGTAACGCGTTGGACCCGGCTCGCGCGCCAAAAGGCGCCGGAGGCGCTGGCGTTGTGGAAAGCCGAACTTAAAGCCGGGAAAACGGAATTCAAGGACTATCAGATTGAGTAGAACCGGCAGCACAAACGCTCTTGTGAGTTCCAAGGTTTTTGCCGGCCTGATAATCTCGCCGCTGACGGTGGCCGCGGCTTTCGCCACCGCCACCCTTACACTCTCCGCGCTTGCGCGTATCCAGGCATCCCTGCCCCTCCTGATAGGGGCCGCGCTTTACTGCCCCCTGCATTTCTATCTGCCGGTAAGCCGTTTTTTTTATGTCCTGGCCCACGAGTTGAGCCACGCTCTGGCGGCGCTAGTCAGCGGAATTAAGATAAAAAAAATAAACGTCGGGAAAAACGGCGGATATGTGGCGATGAACGCCACTAACGCTTTCATCTCGCTGGCGCCATATTTTATACCTTTTTACGCGCTGGCGGCGGGCGCGGCCTACGGGCTGGCGGCTTTTTTCTGGAATATGGCGCCCTACCGGCCATTTTTCACAGGCGCCACCGGGTTCTTCCTGGCTTTCCACCTGATGCATACCGGGGAGATTCTGACCGGCCCCGTGCAGAGCGACCTGAAAAAGGCCGGCGGGGTTTTGTTTTCTTTTTCCATGGTAGTGCTGCTTAACAGCCTGTGCCTGGCGCTGGCGCTAAAACTAATATTCCCCCACTTTATCTCGCTCAGGAGCTACGCCGCGACCGTCTGGACCGGAGCTGGCGCGATAGCCGGCTGGCTCTTCACAGCGGCCTCATATATCGTTAGAAGCCTTGATACTGCTAAAATATACCTGGGCCGATAAATCATGAAGCGATTAAAAACGATGAAAATAGTCAAACAGATCATCCTGAGGATAATATTCCTCCCCCTTATCTTCGCCTTCCTGCTGCTTGTGACCGGCACCATCATCCTGCACACCATGTTCACGGCGCGGGACCTGGAAGCCGTGGTCACCGACCAGCTCCAGGGATTTTTCAAAAGGCCGGTCCATATAAACTCCGCCAAGATGTCCTTCACCGGAGAGATCAAGATAAAAGGGCTCCAGGTGGTTGAGCCGGGGCCGGAGGCGATGAGCTTTGTGACCGCCGATTATATCTACGCCACCTACCGCCTTGCGCCGCTTTTAAAACGCAATATAGTTATAGACAGCGTAGTTCTGGTCTCTCCGAAAATAGAACTGATAAAGCATTCTTCCGGCAGTTGGAATTTCTCGGACATCCTTGAAGCTTACAAACGGCCTTCCGCTAATAAAAACCGCCTGAACAAAATAACCACGGCCGAAATAAAGGACGGCGTAATAAGCGTACGCTATCCGGGGGAACGCTACTCTTTTGAGAACGTCAGCCTCACTCTCAAGGATTTCGAGCCGAACGCGGACACGCCTTTCTATCTGTCGGTATTTTTCAAGCGCAAAACCCTGGGCAAGGATCTGGGGGGCCGGATCTACGCCGAAGGCGCCGTGAACTTCAGGGGTTTCAACATGGATCTGGCTGAAGTCAAAGATCTTTCGCTAACGTTTTCGGCCCTGAACAAGTCTTTTAAGGCCGAAGGCGGCATAAAGAATTTCCGGCGGCCTGAGATCCGGCTGACGGCCCGCGCCGAAAGACTATCCGACTACGACCTGGCGCCTCTTTTCAAGAGTCCATACAACTTCACCCTGCCGCCCGCCCGGTGGACGTTGAAAGCTAAAATGACTGAGGACAAGACTCTTAACATGTCGCTGGACGTAAATCCTCCGGGCCTGCGGGCTGAAGGCTGGCTCAAGTTCAGCAGCAACACCGCCACCGTCTATGATTTCAATATCTTCACCCCGCCTTTCAGCCTGGCGGAACTTAAAAAGATGGCCAAGGACCTGCCTTTGGCCGAGGCCTCCGGCATAGCCCAGGTAAGAGTGGGAGTAAACAACAAGCAAGGCAAGTTCACGCTGTCAAAAGTCATCCTGACTTCGAATAAAGCCAACTTCCTGTACAAGAACCTGCATTTCGACGGCCTCAATCTTTCCGCTCTTTTCTCTGAAAGTTTCAAGAACAACTATCTTAATGTCCAGGACGGCAGACTGATAATGTCCCGGTACGCGCTGACGGGGCTGAAGATCAACACCCAGCTTTCCCGCGAAAAATTCACGGGAGAATATTCGGCCCGCTGGGACGGGGCGCCGTTGAAGGGCAGGCTTACGATCCTGAACCCTCTTACCGATAAAAAAACCGCTTATTTCACCGGCTACTCCAAACGCCTTGACATCAAAGAAGGGCGGGACTTCCTGCTGGAAATAAAAAAAGTCCGGACGAGGAAAGCTTCGCCTCTCTATGAGTCCAAACTGGCCTGGATAAAAACGGTCAAGAACTCCATCCCTTCCGGCTTCGCGGTTTTCCGCCTGCTCTACAAGGCCGACTTCCTTAAACACGAATATTTCTACGCCAATAACTTCTACCTCACAGCCAACCTAAGAGACATAACCGGCCGGCTGGAAAAACTGAAAGGGGACGTTTCCATAAAGTCCGGCGGAGGAACCTTCTATGACGTGCAGCAGACTTCGGAACAGGACCGGATCTACTACATTTTTTCTCTCCCGATCCTTACCATGTACCGTCTCAACAGAATGGGCGCGCTCAAGTTCGGCTACAAACTGAATGACGTGAATTTCAACTCCATAGGAGGCGAATATACGCTGGACTCCGGAAACATTAACATCCGTAATTTCTACATGGCCGGCAAGGAGTTTTCCATCTACACTACCGGCACTTTAGACCTGGCGAACGAGAATATCAGGTTAAAAGTTTATACAATATCAGATAAGTATTATTCCATGGGCAGCCTGCCGGAGACCATGACCGATGCCAGCGGGAAGCCGGCCCTGGCTTTCACGATAGAAGGCAAAATGAATAAACCTACTATCAACATGATGCGGCCCAAGGAAGCGGGCAGTATCATTGCGGAAGCTATAAAGAAGGGCGTTGGGATAGATTCGGCGAAAATAGATGAATTTGCTGCTGGAGGTAAATAACAATGTCTAAACTGGGAAAATTTGACGTGGTGGGGCTGCTTCAGGAGCACGGAGCTATTTTAAACGGACATTTCCAGCTCCCTTCCAGATTCCACACGCAGACCTATATCCAGACCTCGCTGGTAATGCAGTATCCAAACCTGGCGCAGAAAGTGGCCCGGGAGATGGCCTCAAAATTCCCCCAGGAGATAAACGTGGTGATCTCCCCCTCCGTAGGCTCCATGAGCATAGGACAGGAAATAGCCCGTGTTAAAAAAGCCCGCTCCATCTTCACCGAGCGCATAAACGGAGTGATGGTCCTCAAGAGGGATTTCAAGATAGCCGAAGGCGAACGCGCGCTCATCGTAGACGATGTATTGAACACCGGCCGCCTGTGCTCGGAAGCCATAAACCTGGCCAGAGGCTACGGCGCCAAGGTGATCGGCGTAGTGGCCATCGTGGACCGCTCCACCGCAGATCTGTCTCTTAACGTGCCGGTACGCGGCCTTATCTCATATCCTCTGCAGCTTTTCACTTCCGATAACTGTCCGCTGTGCAAACAAAAGATGCCCCTTACCATACCGGGATCAACGGTCCATCACACGCACACTGAACAGGCGTAAGGCGTCGGAAAGGCTCCTAGGCTGAAGGAATCTCTATCCTTTCTGTTTTTTGATTCAACCTTGCGCCTTCTGACATAAGCATTACGTCCGGCTCATTATGAAAACCAAATTCATAGCCCTGCTTTCCGATTTCGGCACCAACGATCCTTTCGTGGGCACAATGAAAGGCGTTATCCTGGCCAAAGCTCCGGGGCTTACGATCATAGACATCACGCACCAGATACCGCCGCAGGACATACAGGCCGCCGCTTTCTATCTGATGGCGGCCATGCCCTACATGCCCAAAAGCACGCTTTTTATTACGGTTGTAGATCCCACGGTAGGCATGGGCCGCGGCATTCTGTGGGCCAAGACCAGGAACCACCAATTTATAGCCCCTGATAACGGTATTCTGAGCTGGGTGGACGAGCGCGAGAAGATAAAAGAGGTCCGCTTTATAAACAATTCCGCGCTTTTCCTGCCGCGCATCAGTTCCACCTTCCACGGCCGGGACATTATGGCCCCGGTGGCGGCGGCCATAGCCAAAGGCCTTCCGGAGAAAAATATCGGCCCGGTATTACGGGACTATAGGAAATTCCCTTACCCCCGCCCGGAAAAAACCGGAAACCGGGTCATGGGCAAAGTCATAGCGGTGGACCATTTCGGCAACGCCATCACCAACATCACGCAGCAATATCTCAGCGCAAAATCTATTTTCACCGTTTCGGACAGACTAGTCAAAGGACTCAAACTCACTTACGCCTCCGTAACAGAAGGAGAACCGCTGGCTCTTATAGGCTCCTTCGGCTTCCTGGAGTTTTCCATAAGGAACGGGAATTTCGCCAAAGCATTCGGCGTAAAAGCCGGCAGCGACGTGGAAGCTATAATGTCCCTAGATTAGCGGACTATTAACTCCAGGATAGCATTTAAGCCGTTTTTTATTTATAACTACCAGGACAACTACACGCGGCAATTTAAGGAACACTACCCTATGCAAAAATCAGCGATTAAAACATTAAAGCTTAAATTCTCAGGAGAAAGGCGTCTTCAAAAGGGCCATCCCTGGATATTTTCAAACGAACTGGAGAAAATAGACACGACCATAACCCCGGGCGAGATCTGCGCCGTACTCCGCGGCTCCGGAGAGCCGGCCGGCATCGGTTTTTTCAACCCCCACAGCCTGATCGCTGTCCGGCTCCTGAAAACCGGAACACTGGAAATGGAAGCGGATTTCGTACATGCCAGGCTTAACCGGGCCATGGAGTACCGCAAGAGTATGGGGATCACGGAAAACGGCCGGATGTTCTTCGGAGAGTCAGACGGCCTGCCGGGACTGGTAGTGGATAAATACTCGGATATCCTGGTGGTGGAAATAATTTCCGCCGGCGCCGAGATGCTTAAGGATGAGATAACCAAACACCTGCGCGCAATTTATAAACCGCGCGGCATCTACTACCGGAACAGCCACGACTTCCGGAAACTGGAGGGCCTGAAGCTTTACACGGAAACCGCCTATGGCGATATCCCGGCCTCCGTCCGGATAACCGAGAACGGCCTAAAATACGATGTCCCCCTCACCTCGGGGCAGAAGACCGGCTGGTATTTCGATCAAAGCGAGAACAGGGCTTTTCTGAAGCCCTATTTCAAGGGCCGCAAAGTCCTGGACCTCTACACTTATCTTGGCGCTTTTGCCCTGACAGCCGCGGCCTCCGGAGCTGAAATGGTCTGGGGCGTGGACTCTTCCTCCGCTGTGGTCGCGGCGGCTGAAAAGAACGCGGAGATTAACGACCTTCAGAACAAGGTCATTTTCAGGAAAGAAGACGCGGAGCGCGTGCTGAGCGGGCTTCAGAGCGGCGAAATGCCGGAAAGCCCGGATTTCATACTCCTGGACCCTCCGAACTTCGTCAGAGGCAAAAAAAATCTGGTCCAGGCGGCCAAGCTTTTGGTACGGCTCAACTCCACCGCCATGGCGGGCCTGCCCCCCGGTGGCCTGCTCGCCTTCTCAACCTGCTCCCACCACATCTCACGCGAGGTCTTCATAGACATCCTGGGAGAAGCCGCCGCCAAAGCCGGCCGCATGGCCGTGCTGATGGAACTGCGGGCCCAGGCCAAAGACCACCCGATACTGCTGAATATGCCGGAAACGGAATACCTCCATTTCGCGCTCATAAAAGTGTTGTAGCCCGGATTCCCCGTTCGGAACTCGGAAAATTATTTCAGTTGAATTTTTCCCTTCGCGGAACTGTTGAACTGCGGGATTCGGGTTAACGTCCGGCGCGAATTCTTGCGGCGTTTTCTTTTATCGCCGCTGATCCGGGATAGCTCTTTTCCAGAGCCTCCATGAGTATCCGCGCTTCTTTGTGTCGGCCGCTATGCCACAAGGCCATAGCGTATGCGTTCTGGTGATCCGGCTGGTCCGGGTATAGCCCGGGCAGAGGCTCTAAGACCTGGACCGCCTCCTCCGCCCGGCCCTCCTGCAATAAGATCACGCCCAGACGATAACTCGCGAAACTCCGGGGGCCGTTGCGAATCGTCCACCGATAATTTTTCTCATCAGAGCCTCTTAATTTGACGTTGGCCTGCGCCAGGGACGCCCAAAAAATGATTATTACCGCAACCGCGCCCCGGGGGAGAGCTCGCAGATAAGGCGAGGGGTGATCCCAGATCTTCACAAGAAGAGCAAGCAGCAGCGCAAAGACCGCCGGCGACGCCATAAAGATCCACTTATCCATAAGCACCTGATTATGCAGAATGGCGGGGATCCGCGGCGCCATCAGCAGAAAAAACCAGCCCACGCAAAACGCCGTGATCCGCCTGCGGACCGGCAGCATGAACAAACCGGCGATAAAAGCCGCGCCGCCGGGAAGAATAAGGAACCAGAAAGGCGACAAAGGAAAAACAGGCGGCCAGGTTTCAAGTTCCCAGGGAAACAACAAGACCCGCAGATAATAAAAAACGATGCGCGGAAAAGCCTCCAGCATAAACCTCAGCATTGGAAACACCGCGATATCCTCCGGAGAAGCGACATAGCAATGACGCATGACAAGAAAAAAACCGCACACCGGCAGCAGCGACAGAACTTTCCAGTACTCCTTTCGAATACGCCCCTGATAGACAAAGCATAGGAGCAAGAGCGCCGGAAGCATGACATTGCTCTCTTTCGCGAACAGCGCGGGGAAAGACACCAGCCAGGCCCAGGCGCATTTTTTATTTAAATACAGGATAAGCGCGGTAAGGAGGAAAAAATTAGCCATTGACTCCCCCCCCGTGGCGGCCAATAGATCGTCTACGATGACCGGGTTCACCGCGAAGAGGCAGGCGGTAAAGAGAGCGACATGTGGCTCGAACTCAAGCAATGTCAATAGGGAAAAGACAAGTATGGCGTTTGCTATGTGGAACAACAGAGAAACGACATGATAACCAGCCGGATTCCGGCCCCAGAAAAAGTATTCCAGCCGGACCATTACCGATAAAAGAGGGCGGTAGTAGAACGTACCCGGCTCTTTGTAAACATTATCGGTAAAATCGGACCGCAGGCCCTTGAGGCTCAGAGCCGGGGCGCGTTCGACCGCACGGAGCAGGAACGGGTCATCGAGCATGAATCCGACACGCAGAGTGGGCCAAAAAGCGGCGCAGCAAAGCGACGCGATAAGGATGGGTTTCCAGACATTCAACAGGCTAAACCGGCAAACCATCAATCCCCCCAGATTAAGGCCTGTAATGGAATCGTACGGGCATTTGGAAGCTCAAATTTGAATCCGGGCCCCTTCGAGGATCTAAAAAGGCGGTGTTTTATCTTATATGGGAAAATAGTTACGGCGGGATCCACTTTTAAATTAATCACCTGGCATGGTTCCGATGCAATCACAGACTAGCAAAGAACTCCTTTTACTACTTTAAGGATCTCTTCTTTGCTGGAGGGCTTGGTCAGGTAGGTCCGGGCGCCGTAACCTATAGCTTCCTGGATCTCCGCTATGCTCCCTTCTACGGTCAGCATTACAACAGGGATGTGTTTGGTGATCTGATCGGACTTTATAACCTTGCAGGCTTCCAACCCATTCATCTTAGGCATGTGAATGTCCAGGAGAATAAGAGCCGGGAGCTCTTTTTTCGCCGACTGCACGGCTTCCAGGCCGTTCTCCGCCTCTATTACAAGATAGCCGGCCTGCGTCAGCAGCGCCACAAGGCTTTCCCGCATCTCATTGTCATCGTCGGCTATAAGGATCTTGCTTACAAGGGGCATAGTTCTCAGTTATCCTTCCTAAAATGCATCCTGGTCCTTTGCTGGGCCGCCGCCTGACGGCCATCGGCTCCGGTTGGGAGAACAACATTAAAACGTGCCGCGAGTTGGGATCGAACCAACGACACCTGGTTTTTCAGACCAGTGCTCTACCACTGAGCTACCGCGGCATCTGTGGTATCTTCTTCATTGTTAATGTTAGCATTTTTCTGAATCGGAGTTAAGGCGCTCGACGGGCCAAGTGTCCATACAGGTGACCATCCAGCGTCCAGTTTCTCCATATTCTCCTTTAAATGCGCGTTGTACAGGTGGGCATAGCGCTGTGTCAGAAGGGGCGTAGAATGCCCCAGGAGGTTCTGTATGGACAGCAGGTTGCCTGTACGCATTATGAAGTAGCTGGCGAAGGTATGGGCGCAGGTCATGGAAGTGGAACCCGCTTATGCCGGCCTTTAGCAGGGAGGACTATGTTAGCCGAACCTGCTCGTCGCGCCTCGCATCCGGCTCAAATCTGAGCCTTCAAATGTAAAGATATGTGAAACGCACTACACTAGGACTCGGTATATGTTAATTCTTATTTCCAGTCCATCCCGGAGACAAGTGCGCTCAGGGCGTTCTTGTTGATGACCCGAAGCTCATTCTTGTCCAGAATAAAGCGTTGTACATCCGCGACCGCAGCGTTAAAGTCAACATGATCAAACTTGCCCAACATGAAGCCCTTTAAGTTGGCGGTGGTGATCCCCAGCGCCTTCTTCTCGGTTTGCCGGATGGCGTTGTTCAGCAAGTTCAGGTTGGGGGAGACTTTCCGGCCCAGATACCAGACCAAGTCGTAGAAGTCACGGCCCTTGGTATATTTCCTGAAAAAACAAGCGTGGAGCTTGGTGGCAAACATGGAGGGCAGATCGAAGTGTTTGACGCTGAAGATGTAGGTCTTGTTCAGCGTGGTTTCGGCCAGCCGCCCCCCCTTGGGGGGATTGGTGTCCACCTCAAGCTTAATGGATAGCTTCTGTTCCGCAAACGCGCCTAACCCAAGCTCTTGCAGGATGCCGGGGAACTTGAGGAAGGCGCTATGCACGGTCTTGTCCATCTTCGGCTTGCAGTCCACCTCCAGGTTGTTCAGCTTGAAATGCCTGATCAGGCCGGCGGTGAGCGTTTTAAAATCGTAGGCCTTGGTATCGACGAGAGAAAAGTCCAAATCCTCGGAGAAGCGTCGGGTATCATGCAGGATCCTTAGAGCGGTCCCGCCGGTAAATGCGATATTCTCAAAGGCATTCTGGTCGAAAAGGTTCTTCAGTGCCATGATTTGCAGAAACTCTCGCGTCCGGTTGAGCTGTTCCTCCGGCGGCATGGAACCATTGATTTGCTGTTTCAAGACTTCAATCATGACTTTCGTGCCTCCTTGGCAAAGCGACAGAACTCCTTGGCCACATCGTTGAGCTTCGCATTGTTGAACAGACCTGTGTAAAACATGAGCTTCTTTAGATTGAGTATTTCCAGATTCTGGAACCGGTATGACTGGCCGAATACATCACTGTAGCCTCTTTTAAATCGGGGGAGATTCAGATAGATAAAGTCGACAATGGCCTTCTCCGGCTCCGCAAGGAAATAGGTTAGGCCTGCCGGATCCTTGACTGCTTTGAACCCCCTGAAGGCTTCGCGTTTGATGTGCTGGTATTCAAAGGCGCCAAGCGGGGTTTTGAATCCGGATGGGTTTTTGGTAGTAACTGCGGTAATTGTCATTACCATTTCGGGGATTAGTCCATGGAGTCCCAGGGCATATTCCAGGCTTACATAGGAAGGCGCATAGAGCTGGCTGGATAGAAATAGTCCGCTGGGTCGCATCTTCCGGTTGGCTTCACCGAGGATATAGAGTCCGCGCTTCAACTGAATGATAAGTCCTTTGCGCCGCCAGTTGTTGAGCTGGTTATACATCGTCTGACGCTCGCCTAGTCTGGCGGCATCACTACCGGAGAATACCGGCACGCTTTGGATGGCGGCCTTGAATGAGTGGAAGTTCATATATACCTAAAGTTACCAAAATATTGGTAATTATTAGTATAGCCTAGCATGCAAAACGGCTTTTGGCAAGGGGCTACCGCACCGACTAAAATATAAGCGGCATGGATAACATACTTGCGATTTTTATGCCGCCCAGGGAGGATCTTTGCTTAGCACATCTTTTATCCATGGCACTTTGGCGAAAGAACCGGGCGGGTGTCCTGTTTCCAGATAAATAGTTTCAAAACCTTTTTCATGTATGGTTTTGGCTATCTCTTCTCCTTTTAAACCGTTGCCTAATTCGGAATCTATGTAGATAGGAGTGTTTTTTGGAAAAGCATCAATATTTGCAAAAAAATCAGCCGGGGTTTTAAAAACTTTTAAATCTATGCCTTTGGTTTTAGCCGCCACTTTCCAGGTCATGTGCACCAAGGCATCATCATCTACTAAAACCGCGGCCGCATTCTTCAGCGGGGATTGAATGGAAATGGGAACAAAACCGGACAAGCCTTTAGGAAGCAGCCGTATCTTCAGGCGCCTGCACTCTTCTATGACCTGTTTTTCCTCATAACGGCTGGTGACCAACACAACTTCAGATGCGATGTTCAGTTCCCGCGCAAGACTCAGTCCCGTTTCCTTGAACCCCAAAAGTTCATAGTCGAAGAGGTATAGGGTATTTCGAGCCTTTTCCGGATTGTCTTTTACCCATGCGCGCAATTGATCCGGCTCTCTAAAATGCGACACTTCGATACCCCGCTCTTTAACCCTGACGGACTCGAATCTGCCTTTCCATACCTGATGGATACTAGCGTCATCATCCAGCACAACAACCGGCCAACCCGCGGCAAGCGGCAACTCCAGCATGAAATCTTCCGGAACTTCGGCACTTGGCAGTTTAATCTTGACCGTGGTCCCCTTTCCTGGTTCTGAGGCCATTTCCAGACTACCGCCCCAGTTCACAGCCGCGGTTTTTGCATGAAATAAGCCTAAACCGGACCCGCCGACTTTCCCATGCGTCTCTCCCTTTTGGCCAAGCCGGGCCAAAATTTCGGGTGCTACCCCTTTGCCGTTATCAGATATTGTAAAAACCACATTCCCATTTTCCGAGTTCAGCCAGAGATTAACCGCGCCTTTCTCTCCCAACGCTTCAACGGCGTTGTTGATAAGATTGGAAACCAGACGCTGGAATTCCACCGGCTGGATTTTTGCGAACAGGCCGTAAGATCTTACTGTCAGTTCAAAATCAATATTGATCCCCGGCCTTGACTTAAACTGAAGACGTTTTTCCGTAACCACGGGATCAACCAAGTTTGAGAGAAGGCATGTTTGGAGAGGCTCCCCCAGGTCCTGGCGGCCGCCTGCGGCATTGCCGGATACCGGGTCAGCACCAAGCCTTTGGCGGCTCTTTTCAATAAGATTAGTGGCGATGTCACGAATGCGGTTGACCGCGTGACGCACCATAATGCGTTGTTCCTCAGGCATCTGTTCTGTGTTCTTCAGCGCGGCATCCAAGGCAGACAAGGGCGACCGGATATCATGCGCGACCTGGTGAGCGATATCGTTAAAGATTTCCTGCCGGTTTTTTTCCTGCTGAAGACGCCGCGCGTCATCCGCCATTTTAAAAACCGCGACCAGGTCGGAAGCGAGCGAAAGTCCGATGCCCAGTATTGAAACTCCTATAAGGTATGCGGAAATATTCGGCCCGGAATGTACTCCCCAAATACGCGCCGTATCCGATGCGACTCCGATCAGGATCATAAATAATAAAATTCTTTGCAACCCGCTTCCGGCAAAGCTCTTTCTGGCTAAACCCGAAACAAAAAGAAGCGCCGCCAGGGATATAAATCCTAAAAGAATTAATTTATAAAACGGAATGAGCGCTACCCATCCTGTCGATAGGAATAGCACATAAAACACAGCCGCCGAACCCAGACCCGACCACCAGTGCGACAATCCGGACATGTACGGGGTCCTGGTGTATAGGGCCAGCATCCGGACAAACTCAACCAGCATCACGCACACAAGAACAGTGTGTACCTGATAAAGAATTTTGGGGTGATTCGTAAATGTGAATAACCAGCCGCTTAGGCTTACGCACATGAGACCCGCCCAAAACGAAAATGATACAAAAGCTATCTGCAGTTGATTTTGCGAATATTTTTCAAATAGCGCCATCAACACAAGCGAAATAGCCAGAATTAAAAAGCCTATTTCCCTGAAAAGCAGCAAATATTCCTGCATCATGTCGGATTTTTGCTCAAGTTCCCACCATGCCCCCAACATAATATTTCCGCCGAAAGGGCCAAGGCGCCGCCCTACCAGGCTTTTTGCCTCGATTGCCACAATATTATCCCCACGACAGTTGCGCAACTTCTTCGGAACAAGATAAAGCCTTGGCTTTGCGGTTTTGCGCAAACTCACATTCTCGGGGTCGGCGGTAATACCTATAAGCTCCCCATTAAAAAAAACCCGGTCCTGATCATAAATAACGCCGAGGAAAAGACCGAGGTCCTCTCTTGAGCACAAATCCACGGGGATTTTGATAGGGAATGAAAACCGCGCTTTGGTCACGCCTTTCGTCACCATCGCGAACTCCGCGGCCGAAAGCCCCTGATAATTCTGTTTCCCCCTGGAAACAGGGGATAGAATTTCCACTTCCACATTGCTTATATCAGGCTTGTACACCTGCCCTACCGCCTCAGATCCGGGAAGCAGCTGGCATAAAAGCGCATTGACCGTGACCAATACTTTCAGGGTCTTGTTCATAAAGAATCCCGTTTTTGTTTTTCCCCCGCATGGATACCGATCTTAACCTCCCCCCAGAAGTCATCCCGGCCTGACGCCTCGATAAGGGATCGCCGAGCAAGCTCTCCGGTCTTTCCCCAGGCGCTTTCTATACCCCACACAAACTGGTCGCCGACGCTTGCGGCATAGTCGCGAACACCCATATCTTCCGTGGTCAGGCAAACCGACTGCTGATTAATGTGCCGATACCCGGCGGCGTGCAACTCTCTCCCGATAATGGACGGAGCGTTCCAGATGCCGCCGTTCTTCTCACGCAACAGTTCCTTATGCTTGAATATCAAGTCAAACATTGGGAGTGACGGATAGGTCTTGTAGTAGTTAGCGTCTGCGAGCGTAAGATGCACAAGTCCGCCCGACTTTAAACAGCGCCTCGCCGCAATAAGCCATCGGACCCAAAGCCTGACGGGTATATGATTTATCACGAAACGCAGGCACACTATATCCGTTTTTCCGGCCGGCAGCATTTCAAGAAATCTTAGTCCGTCCAAACAGACTAATTTAACCCGTTCCAACCCCGCGGCGGCGGATTCCCGTATCATATCTTTGGAAGAGTCCACCCCGACAATACTTTTTACTGCCGGAAATTCTGCCGCCAGCCAGGCCGCAAACTGTCCGAAACCGCATCCCACGTCTATAATTTGTCCGGCATTGGCAAACCTGGCATAGTTGCCCATATCCCGGATCAATTTCGCCTCATGGTTTATAATAATTTTCCCCTGGGCTATAAGCCGGGATTTTTCCTTTTTTTTGTCTTTAAACGAGTCAAAGCGGTACATGCTGGAAACATGCTTTTCCCCTTCACCTAAAAGTATTCCGAAGAGTAGCGCATCGCTGATCTGGCCGCCCCGGACATAGCCGGCAACTAGAACCCCCTCAAGCTTGAAACCACCGGAAAGAAGCGTCGAGATAGCGGCAGGATTGGAGGAAGAAGCGGTTGCTTCCATACGGAGAAGTTTCGGATAGTAGCGTGTCGCATGTTTTCGCATGAAAACGATGGTTTTGCGGCCAAGACCCATTCCGCGATACTCCGGCAAAAAAATTGTCGCGATTTCAGCGGCACGGCTTCTCTCACGTATCACGTAATAACAAAAACCCGTAATTCTTTTATTACACAGCATCTCAAAAAATTCAATTTGTCGGTTGCCCAAGGACTTGGACTTTTCAATTAACAGATCTTCAAAAGTAAATCCTGCCGGCAGAGAAATTTGAGACCCATATACGGGTTTATCGGAAACCAGCTTCCGGGCGACAGCAATACCCTGTTCCGATAGTTCGCGGAATTTAATGTTGGACATAGTTCCTCATTTCACCAAGTTTATCCGCCGACGCCACTTTCCAAAGCGACAATCCCAGCGCGATGCCGGCAAACTGCGCCGGAAGCGGGACCCCGGCTTTATCAAGGATAGCGAAACTGATCCCCCCCAGAATTGCGATAACTTCAGACAACGCATGGATCAACCGATGCTGATTTTTACCGGCTTTTGCGCAAACAAAATCCATCTGAAATTTTAAACTCAAGGCGGAAAACCAGCCTACACCTATAATCACAAAAACCGCCGCCAGCTTAGCGTTCCTCAGCAGAAATAGGCAAACCACCAGCAGAATATTGCCGGTAACAGAAAGGACAAAACCGCTCAGCGCGCTGAAATCCGGTTTTAATTTATGGGACAAACGGATTAAGACAAGCATATTCCCGATTACGAGAAAGCAAGCCGCGACACCGGTTTCCGGCACGGAAAAACCAAAATTTATTGTCAAGATCGGGATTAAAGCCGTATTAAACAGTATCGCGACACAGGCAACCATTGCGGCCGGGATACTTAAAATGAATATACGGGTCCAGTCATTAATTCTCTTAAAATCTACCGAAACCCCATCCTCGTTTGAGTCAGGCACCAAGCCAGGCCATAAATATCGCGAGATTAAGCAGCCACCAAGGGCGATTGCCGCCATACCAAGCACAATAAAGTTTTTGAACGGGAAATCCCACGCCAAACCGGAAAAAGCGACTCCAATACCCCAAAGGACATAAAACAGCGCCGAATACGCCGCATTATTTACGCGGGAAGCGCCGGTTGTCAGCAGTGTTCTAAAAAAAATATTCCCCGCAGTCAGGCCTACCCCAAGGAAAACAGCGCTTGCAACCAGCATCAGCACATTACCGCCCCTAAAATCGGAGAAAAAAATAAAGAGCAATCCCAATGCCTGCGCAACACCCGCGATAACCACTTCATGCCTTCTGAATACCGATGCTGATGAAACCGTCGCACAAAACATACGGCCTATACGATTGGCAGTCAAAGCCAAAATAAGGGCGGCCCCGGTCCGCGCGAGTCCGCCCTGACCCGGCAGAGAAAGCGCCAGCATTATTGAAAAAAATCCAAAACCTGCCGGGAATAGAAAACAAAAAAGTAAAAACGAATCTCTGACCAGTCCAACGCGGCTAGTCTCACCTTTTTGACTCAGTAAACTTTGCACGCTTATTCCTTTGTAAGTGTAGGTAGTTATAGCAATTCCCGAGTGCCCATCGCCCAGCCATACCGGTTAATATCCCGTTAAAGTCAACCAGGGATTTTTGGCCAGTTCATCAATGACAGTTAATATCGGTCAAACCAGGTGAAACCGATTCAGAGGATTTTCAGACAGCCCTCTACCATTGAGCCATCACAACACTCTCCCAATACAATCATATTAGCATTTTAAATAAAATCCAAAATCAGCCTTGGATCCGGACAGGCATCCGTCCGGCGTGATTATCCCATAAATGCCGGTTTAAGTAAAAGATAAGTTAACTCCGCCCTAAATTTGATTAAATAGGATAGACGCATCCTCGAATCCGGGTTACGGGACCTCCTGAGGCCCGCGTAATGGGGGCAAGGCCGTCAAACGCCTTTATAATGGAAAAACATAATACCGGTTCAGCCTTGCTGGCGTATGAATCCTTCGGCCCGGAAAACGGACCGCCCATAGTGTTCCTTCATGGAGCGACCTTGGACCATGTTTCCATGCAAAACACCTTTGAGCGATATTTCCACGGTCCGGACAGAGAATACAGGAGAATTTACGTTGATCTGCCGGGCCACGGAGAGTCCGGACATTCTTTTTTCAGGGCAAATATGACCGACCTGCTGGAAGATGTCGGGAATTTTCTGCGTGATAATTTCAAACATCCGCCCTGCCTGGTGGGCTATTCCATGGGCGGTTTTATGGCGCTTAAGCTGGCAGAAAAAACACAATTCCCCGCTATTTTTCTCATAGCCCCCCCGATTTATACAAATAAGGATACCGTCGCCAAACCCCTGGAAATGGTTCCGTCCCTGGACGAACTGACCGAGGATGAAAAGAACAGCGCGGATCGCAGATACCTGCGGCTGGCGGCAAAAAGGACCTCGGCCACACTGCAAAGATACAGGGCCAACCTGGTTACTGGATTTTCTATAGGGAAATGGATCTATCAGACCAAACTGTTCCGCAGCGCCGCCGAAGAGAACCTCACCATTGATCCATGCCGGATCATGTCAGGCGCGACATTTCTTGTGGGCAGGCGGGATCTTCTGGTCGGGTACCGCGACCAGTTCGAGCTGTCTTCAAAACTGAAGTCTTCAGAGTACCATTCCTTTTCCGATTGCGGCCACTTCCTACCGGTTGAATGCTCCCAATTTGAAGGTATATTCCGGAACTGGCTGAACACTGCGGTAAATAAGTCCTGAACGGAAGCGCGGCATCCCGCCCGCGACAGCCGGATAATATTTCGTTTTTGCTTTACTTCGGGTTTTTTGCTATATTCACAATCATGGCAACCGCAAATATCAAATTCGGAGCTTCCGGCTGGCGAGCTATTATCGCCGAGGATTTCAATCTGGTCAACCTGCGCCGGGTCACGCACGCAGTAGCCGAACATATCCGGGAAAACCGGGAATACGGCTATAAAGGTGAGGAATACCTTCTCCACCTCAAAAACAACGGCCGGACCCCCCCAAAGATCCAGCACGTAGTTGTGGGATACGACACCCGCTACCTTTCCGAAGAATTCGCCAAAAACGCGGCGGAAGCGTTCGCCGCCGAAGGTTTGACGGTGCTACTCTCCAATATGGACGTACCGACCCCCGTTGTGGCCTGGACAGTGATGAAGAATTTCTCAGCCGGAGGCGTCATGATCACCGCAAGCCATGACCCGGCCCATTATAATGGTTTTAAATGGACCCCTTATTGGGGCGGACCGGCCCTGCCCGAAGTCACTAACGACCTGGAAGTGCGGATCCAGGGCCTGACCATAGCCGAATCCGAAAAGATCGTCCCGTTCGACCAGGCGGTATCGGCTGGCGTCATCAAGGTCATGGATTTCCATGAAAGTTATTTCAAGCAGATCTATTCCCTGCTGGACGCCGACGCGATAAAGAAAGCCGGCCTTAAAATCGCGGCGGATTCGGTCCACGGCTCCGCCCGCACCTATCTTAGAGCCGCGCTGGAAAAACTCGGCGCCAAAGTTATCCCCCTGCGTGAAAACAGGGATGTGCTTTTCGGAGGCCGCGCGCCAGACACCGACGAAGGGAATCTTAAGACCCTCAGAGAGACCGTGGTCAAGAACCGCCTGCACCTGGGTCTGGCCTGCGACTGCGACGCCGACAGCTACGGCATCATAGATTCGGACGGGACATGGATACCCCCGAACCTGGTTTTGGGCCTGGCGCTGGAACACCTTGTCAAAAACCGCGGCCTAAAAGGCAAGGTTGCCCGTTCGCTCATGACCTCCCACTTCACGGATTCCATCGCGCGCCATTACGGCCTTGCCGTAAGGGAAACCCCCGTGGGATTCAGGCACATCGGCAACCTTTTGCGCACCGGGCAGTATTTGATCGGCGGAGAAGAATCAGGCGGACTCTCCATCATGGGCCATGCGCCTGAAAAAGACGGAATACTGGCCTGCCTGCTCATAGCGGAAATGGCGGCTTACGAACGTAAACCGCTGAAAAAAATCCTGTCCGACCTCAATAAAAAAGTCGGCAATTTCGTCAACTCCAAAATAAATATGCGGGTGGACAAAGGAGTAAACCTGGCCGCCGTTATAGAAAAACTGACGCACCGCCCCCCCCTGAACCTGGCCGGCGCTTCGGTTTGGAGAATAGACCACACGGACGGCTTTAAGTTCATCATGAAGGACGGCAGCTGGCTGGGCCTGCGCCCCATGGATAACAACCCGCTGGTCGGGATCTACGCCGAAGCCGCCACCAAGCCGAGGATGGACGCGCTCATCGACTCCGGGAAAAAGATCATAAACGGGAAATTCTAAGCGCGTGGCGGTAGCAAGGGACCGGTTCTAAGCGGACACGATGAAAAGCGTTTGTGCAATACTGATCTTTTAATTTCAACTTCGTGAATAGGAGAAAATTATGGACGCCAAAATAAAAAAAATTACATCCAGGGAAATACTTGATTCCAGAGGTTTCCCCACCGTAGAGACCGACGTTTATCTGACCGACGGCTCTTTCGGCCGCGCCGCGGTGCCCAGCGGCGCTTCCACCGGCACGCACGAGGCACTGGAGCTGCGCGACGGCGGCAAACGCTATATGGGCAAAGGCGTGGTGAAAGCCGTTGAGAACGTAACCGACCTTATAGCCCCCGAGATCTCGGGACTTAAGGCCGACTTGATAAAAATAGACGGGATGATGATAGAACTCGACGGAACCCAGACCAAATCAAAACTGGGCGCGAACGCAATCCTCTCGGTATCCATGGCGCTGGCCAGGGCCGCGGCCGCCTCGGCGCACCTTCCGCTTTACGCCTATATCCGCAAGGCTTACGGTCTCAAGCATAAGAACTTCATCATCCCCGCCCCGATGATGAACATAGTCAACGGCGGCAAGCACGCCGACAGCGGCATTAACATTCAGGAATTCATGATAGTGCCGACCGGAGTGGCGAGATTCTCCGACGCAATCCGCGCCGGCTCGGAGATCTACCACACGCTTAAGGCCATCCTGTCCAAAGGCGGCTATACCGTGTCCGTAGGGGACGAGGGAGGCTTCGCTCCCAAGATCTTCACCCATGAGGCGGTCATAGAAACGATCTGCAAGGCCATAAAGGACGCCGGATATACCTTCAAGGAAGTGCAGATAGGATTGGACTCCGCCGCGAGCGAATTTTACCAGAACGACCGATACGTGTTCGAAAGTTCGAACCTGACCTATCAGGAACTGACCAGCAAGTACTCCGAGTGGAAAAAACATTTCCCTATCATCTCTTACGAGGATCCTCTCGCGGAGGATGACTGGGACGGCTGGGAACACATGACCAAGCATCTCGGGAAAAAAGCCCGTATAGTGGGCGACGACCTGTTCGTAACCAACCCGACACGCCTCAAGCGGGGCATCGAAGAAGGCATCGCCAATTCCATTCTCATCAAGCTTAACCAGATAGGTTCCCTGACCGAGACCGTGCGCGTGATAGAGATGGCTCACAAAGCCGGTTTTGAAACAATTATCTCCCACCGCTCCGGAGAGACGGAAGACGCTTTCATCGCCGACCTGGCCGTGGCGACCAACGCCGGCGCCATCAAAACCGGAGCGCCCTGCCGCTCGGAACGCCTGTGCAAGTACAATCAGCTCATAAGAATAGAGGAAGAGCTGGGAAAGAATGCCAAGTACGCCAAAGACATGGTCTTCAAGTTTTAAGTAAATTTCGGAAAGACGCGGGGGCATAAAGGCGCAGCGCGGGGTATTCTTTTGTACGGAGGCCATCGCCCCCTGTCACGCCACCCGGGACAGGCTTTTGTTGCGCCTGTTTTTCAAGCGATGCAGTTTAAAAAATACAAACACCGGCTTAATTATATAATTCTGATCCTGGTGATCGTCTTTCTGCTGGCCAACAGGGGATTTAGGTCCCTGATCAAGAATTCTCTGGAATACCGGCGGTTAAAGAACCAGAAAATAGCGCTTGACGCGGAAAAGATCCGCCTGGGACAAAATTTACAGACCATGAAAGAGCCAGGCCGGATAGAGGAAACCGCCCGCAAGGAGTTGGGGCTCATAAGGCCTAACGAGATAGAATATCGCTTCCCCCGCCCAAAAGAAGACGGAAAATGATGAAAGTGAAACAATTTAAGCTGGGCCCGATGGGTAATTTTTCCTACATCGTATGGGATGCCGGACTTAGAGAAGCCGCCGTTATAGACCCTGCCTGGCAGCCGGAAGTCTTAGAGGAATTAATACGTAAGGAAAAGCTCATCCTCAAGTTCCTCCTGCTCACTCACGCCCATCCTGATCATGCCAACGCCGCCCGCTATTTTCTGGAAAAAGATAAGACGCTGGCGCTGACCGTGCACAAAGAAGACACTTTCCTCCTGGATGACGATATAAACCCCCTTAACCTGCTCAAAGGCGAAGAGGAACTGGCGTTCGGGCACCTCAAGATGAAGGTTATCCATACTCCGGGGCACACTCCCGGTTCGGTCTCATATCTGGCCGGCGGCGCGGTTTTCACGGGGGACACCCTTTTTGTGGGACAATGCGGCCGGGCGGACCTGCCCGGTTCGGATCCCAAAGCTCTCCGCCTCAGCCTTTTGAAGCTGGCCGCCCTTCCCGGCGAAACCGTCCTTTACCCCGGCCACGCTTATAACGGCCACACCTCCACCATAGGCGTACAGAAGGAATACAATATTTATATGAAACTCGCCGCGCGAGGCGAGGCGGAATTCGTTAAAGCCGCGGCGTGATCCAGAAGCATGATTCTTGAGAAGCGCGTCTTCATCCCTCAGCCGGAACGCCGCGCATTAGGCAGATTTTGCGGCAAGACGGAGTCAGTCGCCTGTCCAAGTCTCCGGCTGAACGGTAAAAAAAGAGTCTTATGAAATCAAAAGGTTGGGCCGTGGTCACAGATTTCGACGGAACCGTCACTCTTAAGGATGTGGGGGACGTTCTTCTCAGGCATTTCAACGCCGCCACCAGGGAGGAGATAGAGAATTCCTACGCTCCGCACGTAAAAATGGAAGAGTGGATGATGGAATATTTCCGGCCGCTTAAAATCCCCCGAAAAAAAATAGAGGCTTATGTGCTTGAATCCACCCGCCTGCGCGGCGGTTTTATAAAATTCAACGCTTTCTGCGCCCGGAGGAGAATTCCCCTTGAGATAGCAAGCGGCGGCGTGGACCTCTACATAGACTGCCTGCTGAAAAAATGGAAGTTGAGGATAAAATCATTTTACGGCCGGACCCGTTTTACCAAGGCGGGGATCCTGGTGGAGTATCCTTGTTTAAAAGGCGCGACTCTGGACGTTTTTAAAGCCGCCCGGGTAAGCCGCTACCAGCGCCTGGGCTATAAAGTAGCCTTCTGCGGAGACGGCACCAGCGACCTGAAGGCCGCGCGCCTGGCGGACGCGGTCTTCGCCACAAAACGGCTCCGGCGCTTCTGTCTGGAAGAAGGCGTAAGAAACCGGCGGCTCAAAAATTTTTTAGACGTGCAAAAGTTCCTGACACAACAGGGGAAATAGTTCCGGGAAAAAGTGATTTATTATGCATCCTTTCCTATTACATTTCGGCGGTTTTAAACTTCCCGCCTACGGGTTCACTATCGCCCTGGGCTACACGGCGGCCATCTTCTACCTGTATAAAAGCCGGGCCATCGCCTTTGTGACCCGGGACCAGGAGGCGGATCTTGTATTTTACTCCGCGCTGGCCGGAATTTTGGGGGCGAAGGCGGTATTCGCCGCCACCTATTGGACCGAATTAGGTCCGGATTTTGCCTCAAGATTCGTCTATATCTTTAAAGGTTTCCCTTACGGCTTCGTATTCTATGGGGGCTTTGCCGCGGGCGCCGCGGCCTTTTTCCTCTATTGCCGCCGCAATAAACTGAATTTCCTTAAGACAGCGGATCACTTCGCCCCGGCCCTGGCCCTGGCGCATGGGTTCGGAAGGCTGGGCTGTTTTATGGCGGGTTGCTGCTACGGCCGTCCCGCCGGCGGCGCCCTGGGCGTGGCCTTCACCGACCCGATGTGCGAAGTACCGCAAGCATACCTTGGCGTGCCGCTTCACCCCGTACAGCTCTACGAGGCTGCGGGAAATTTTCTCATATTCGGCGCGCTGGCCTGGCTGTCCCGCCGGGGCAAGGTTCGCGCCGGCGGAATGATATTCGCCGTCTACATACTGGCATATTCGTTTTTAAGGTTCATGGTTGAGTTCCTGCGGGGCGACGACCGCGGCGGCTCGTGGCTGGGGCTTTCACCCGCTCAAACGTTATCGATCATCGCGGCCTCGGCCGCGATATTCATGATCACCAGGATGAGGAAAAAATGAAAACACCGTTAAGAACAATGATATTTGAAGGCGCTCCGGAAAGGCTGGACATCTTCATAACACGCTCCGAGACGGGGCTATCAAGAGAATTCGTCAAGCGGCTTATACTCGAAGGGCGGGCGTTGGTGAACGGCAAGCCCAGGAAGCCCTCTTTACTGCTTGAGCCCGGAGACTCGGTGACGATAGATCTTCCCGCCATGGGCAAAAAGGAAACCGCGCACCTGGACGCCATCATTATTTACGAGGACAAGGACATGCTGGCCGTGGCCAAACCCGCCGGCATACCGGTGCACCCCAACGATTCCAACTGGGAGCGCCGCCCCGAAACCTGCCTTATATCGGAAGAAACACTGGTCTCCATGCTGTTGCGGGCGCGGCCGGAACTTGGAAACAATAAAGTCCCCCGCATGGGACTGGTGCACCGGCTGGACAGGGACACAAGCGGCCTGATGCTGGTGGCGAAGACGCTTAAAGCGCAAACCGCCCTCCAGACGCAGTTCCGGGAAAGGCTGGTTGAAAAAACGTACGTCGGAGTTGTAGCCGGCGTACCGGCCAAAAAAACCGGTTCGATAGACGCCCCGATAGGCCGGGCTTCCGGTTTCAAGAAGATAAAAGTATGGGAATACGGCCGGGCCGCGCAAACCGATTTCAAGGTGACGGAAAAGGCTAAAAAACACTCCCTGCTGGAAGTTTATCCACGCACCGGCCGGACCAATCAGATACGGATCCATCTGGAGTTCATCGGCCACCCGATAGTGGGCGACAGGCTTTATGGCGGAGAGAGAGGCACCCGGCTGCTGCTCCATTCCCGCGAGATTACTTTTATCCACCCCTCCAAAAACAAAAAGATGACCCTGAAGGTGGAATTACCGGAAGATTTCCAGCGCGAGTGGGTAAAAATAAAGAAAGCCGAATAGCCCAATAAGACAATACTGATACGGAGGCGAGGGAGGGTTGCCTGAGCGCTCCGGACCACGGGCTTAAAACCCTCGAATGGAGCGCCCAGGGAACCCTCCCTCACCTCCGCTTGAATTTTTTAAGTTTTGCACACATCCGCCCGCCCTGTTTCTGATGCAACCTAATGCCCCGGTCAGGTTGCTGTCAATCTTTTCAGAGGGAAGAGGCGTAGAGGTTAAAATTCCCCCGCCCACGCAACATACCGCCGACCAGCTTATTCAACCGATCCAAAATAAAGCGATTGTTGTACGATTTTAAAATTTGGAAACGGAAGCAAAGAGGCGGAAATCCAGCCTGTGGAACAGGTTGTTCTTTTTTTCAAGTTCCACTAGAGCTTTTTCGTCTATGCGTTTTTCCAGCACTTCGGATAGCAGCCGGGCTGCGTTCGTGGTATGAACATCTACCCGTTCGGCGGCATATTGCGCGTGTGAACCGATGTACATAAGGAAAGGCCAATCAGAGCTCTGCGCCAGCAGGACCTCGCGGGCGGCCTGGTTAAGGGCCCGCAGCGTAACGCTGGGCAGGTCCTGGCTGCGAAAACGGTTGGCGGTCCCGATCATTCTGTCCGTCACGTCAAGAACCTTGGGGTAGATAGAATCGTTCGTTTCGTTAACCCAGGGGTCGAAATATCCGTTCTCTCCCCATGACGAGATTTGGGGATTAAGTTCAACGGGCTCCGGACAGGAATTCAGGTACTCGCCGGGTGTTACGAACTGCAAAGGCAGACGGTCCTGCCGGATCTTCCTCAAAACGCTTTCAAGGAAAGCGGGGCCTTCGAACCACCAGTGACCGAACAGTTCGGCGTCATAACAACCCACGATCACAGGCCGGATACCCTTGGCGGAATAGATTTCCTCCACCTGGCGCATACGACGGTCCAGAAAATCCGCGGCGTGGCGCTCCACCACCGCCATGGCTTCGTCGGGATCGTAATAAAGCTTTTTGGCAAGATCCACTTCGCCGGTGATGCGGTGATATTTCAGGCCCAAGGACCGGCGCGCGCCTCCGGCGTTTAGATACGGCTTTATATAGTCGTAGTCCGCGTCATAACCCATATCTCGGTAAAACTCGCGGTAGGCGGGATCTCCGGGATAACCGAATTTAGCGCTCCACACCTCCCGCGAAGAATCGGCGTCGCGGGCGAAGATATTGATGCCGTTGGGAGTGCGGTAGGAAACGTGAACCCCGTTTTTCGGCGCGCCATCGGAGAGGTTTACGGCGTGCGACTCTGTGAAGAGATATTTAAAGCCGGAAAGTTTGAGGTAGGTCTGGAGGCGCGGATCGTAGGCGCATTCCGGCAGCCAGAAGCCCTCCGCCTTGGTGTTAAACCTGTCCAGATAATCATCGGCCGCGGCCGAGATCTGGGCGCGCAAAGCCTCGGGATGAGCCAGCATCGGCAGGACCGCATGAGTGGCGGAAGTGGTAATGATCTCAATATTCCCGGCGTGCTGGAGCTGCTTTAAAGGCGTGATAAGGTCGCCGCTGTACTTACGTATCATCTCGGCGGCTTCCCCGTAAAGCTGCGCGTAGAGCCGCACGGTCTTTGAAACTACGGGATCGTTCTCCACCCGGACAAGTTCCTTCTCTATCAGTTCCAGGCGGTCATCGATATACCGGCGAAGTTTATTTTCAAGATGCTCGTTTTCAAGCATCGCGCCCAGCGTGGGGGAAATGGAGATGGCGATGCCGGGCCTGATACCGTCCCGCACCAGCCTTTCCAGCACGGAAATAAGCGGGATATAAGTCTCCACAACGCCTTCAAAGAACCAGTTTTCTTCCAGGAAATCGGCGTGCTCCGGATGGTTAATGTACGGCAGATGAGCGTGAAGGAGGAAAAGTATGGAGCCTTTGGAACTCATACCGGGCTCCTGCGGAAGAACTCGGCGCTGGCGTAACCGGCTGAAAGGCCGGGTCTCTGGGAGGAAACGGGTGTGAGAGCGGAGTTGCTCTCCAGAAGCTTCTCCTGAACGCCTTCCTTATTGCGGGCGTAAATGGCGGCGGTGTACGTTTTCCCTTCCACCGGCGGCGCCATATAAAGTTTACCGGAGTTCCACGGAACGGCTTGTTCAACGGCCGGGATCTTGTCTCCGGCGGCGGAAAGTCTGACGAGTATTTCCGGTTCGTATCCCAGCGCCTCAAAGACTTCAGCCCTGGCCCGGCTCCAGGTCCAGCAGATAAAGACGGAGGACGGATTACGGACAAGCAGGTAAACTTTATCGTTTGAAAGAGAAAAATCCGTCATAATCACGCCCTGGTATCCGGTATCACGGCACTTAACAATATCCTAATGATAATTTACTAAATTTCCCATGGATTAAAAACATTTTTTTATGTCCTGTTTTTTTATATCATTAAAAGAGGATGTCCGTTAATGACCGCAGATTTAATCCCAAGACGAATGACGCTTTATTAAAACCGATGGAGGCGCTATCACCATGCAATTCGACACTTTAAAATTCGCCGAAGAGGAAGTGGCCGCGCTTAAGAAAGAGAACCGTTTTATAACGCCCCGCGTCCTGCAGTCCGCGCAGGAACCGGCGGCCGTAATAGACGGGAAGAAAGTAGTAAACCTCACCTCCAATAATTATCTCGCGCTGGCTAATAACCCAAAAGTAAAAAGAGCCGCCATAGCGGCCATAAAGAAATACGGAGTGGGAACGGCCGCGGTGCGGACCATAATCGGCACCATGTCGATACACGAGGAACTGGAGAAAAAATTCGCGGCGTTCAAGCATGCCGACGCCTCCATTCTCTTCCAGTCCGGCTTCACCTCCAACGTGGCGGTTTGCCAGTCGCTGATGTCCGGAGAGGAAGACCTGCTGATCTCGGACGAACTGAACCACGCCTCAATCATAGACGGAGCGCGCCTGGCAAAAGCCCCCCGCAAGATCTACCGTCACAAAGATATGAAGCACCTGGCCGAGATTCTTGAGACGCCGGAAGCCCGCAAAGCCAGACGCAAGATGGTGGTAACCGACGGGGTATTCTCAATGGACGGCGATATCGCCCAGCTGGATGAAGTGGTCGCGGTGGCGCATAAGTACGGGGCTTTTGTGATGGTGGACGACGCGCACGCCAGCGGCGTCATCGGCAAGGAAGGCCGCGGCACCGTGAGCCATTTCAACCTGGACGGCAAAGTGGAGATACAGATAGGCACGCTTTCCAAGGCCTTCGCCGCGGTGGGCGGTTATGCCGCCACCACTCGTAGCCTTAGGGACTACCTGGGTTCCGTGGCAAGACCCTTCCTTTTCTCAAGTTCACAGCCGCCTTCCGTGGCTGCCACCTGCCTGGCCGTGCTTGACATACTTCTCACCGAACCGAAATATCTCAAAAAGCTCTGGGACAACACCGCCTTTCTGAAGGAAGAACTGAAGAAAGCCGGCTTCGACACCGGCTCTTCGGTCACGCCCATAACCCCGATCATGACTGCGAAAGCCGTTGAATTCTCCAACCGCCTTTTCGAGGAAGGGGTGTTCGCCCTGGCGCTCGGATTCCCGACCGTGCCCAAAGGCAAAGAGCGCCTGCGCACGATAGTGACCGCTGGCCACACCATGAAGGACCTGAAATTCGCCATAGAGAAGTTCAAAAAAGTAGGCAGGGAACTGGGAATAGTCGGCTAATGGGTCACGCACAGGCAATATGCGCGCACGGTCGGCATGGTCATACCATCAAATGAAAATATAGAACGATAATAGACTGAGTGTCTGCCGGGAAACAGCAATACCGTCCCTGGATAAAGCGATCGCAGGGCCGCCGGAAAGTTTATAATCGGCTTCGAATTTCATTTAATAAAAATATAGTTAACGGTCTTTTTCACTCCATTGTATTCCGCTACTATCTCCGCGGTTCCTTCTCGTAACCCTTTAACGGCCACGATATCCCCCACGGAAGGAGTAACGCTTATAAGTTCCGGCTTGCTGGCGGTCCAGACGGGAGTAATTTTTATCGGCCGATTGTTCACGTCGCGGCCTTGCGCGCTTAATACGGCGGTACCGCCGATATCAAGCTTAAGCCCCTCAGCACTGGGACCGCTCTGTCCCAGAGCGACATTGCCCGCATAGACAAGTATGGTCGCAAGCGGACCGGCGTGCAGCACGTCCTCAATGGGCGGAGCCGTTCTTCGCAGATTTTCGGAACAAGCGTAAAATGAAAGAAAAAACAACGGAAACGCCAGAATTATTATGATATATCGCATCTCCCCTCCCTGCCAAAGCACCTTAAATTAAGCATATAACTTTCAGCGCAACCGGTTAAAGCGCCCGCTTTTGGATTACATAAATTCGCAGCTATTTTTACGGATAACCAGACTGTTCGAATTTGTTGTGTTTTCGAGGGGAATTTTTGTATTTTGGCCCTCGTGGTTCTAAACACCCATACCCCCCAAAAGACAAATTTTTTGAGTACCGATGGTGGCGGTTTTTCGCCCTCGAATAAATCGCAAGGAAAAACTTGGGGGATAAATTCTACGCCCTTATTCAGACACCACTTTGCTCTGCAAAGCTAATGCTGTTACATTTTGCTTTGCTGCCAGCATACCTAAAAGAATGTTAAAATTTGACAGCAGCAACGCATTGGTTTTAATTTTTTCTTTCTTTGTAGCCCAACATAAGTCCCATGCCTCAATGATTGATTGCTCTAAATCCTTATCGAGTTTATCAGGGGATAGTTTTCCATATTGGGAAAGCCAGTTTATTGCATCAGTTAATAAGATATTTCCGCGCCTACTTCATGATGTCGCTTCCGCCACATAAGCCTTCCTCGATTAATAGTGCCACCTGCTCCGGGGAAGGTAGCTGGCCCTTCAGTTCAGCAGGGAGGGCCTTTAAAACCCTGTAGGTCGCAACTCCGATGGGCTTTTACGGGATTCCCGCAGGGAATACTCCACTATGGTGCGCCGCTTGCTCTTGCAAATAACTATACCTATGGACGGGTTCTCGTCCTGAGTTTTAACCAGTGAGTCCAGCGCGGCCAGGTAGAACTGCATTTTACCTATGTATTCCGGCAGGAATTCACCGACCTTCAGTTCCACAGCCACCAGACATTTAAGATGCCGATGATAAAGAAGGATGTCTATAAAGTACTCCTGTCCGTCAACCTCCAGCCGGTACTGGCTGCCCGCAAATGTAAAAACGCCGCCCATCTCGATGAGAAAGCGTCCGACCTTGGCTATCAGCGCCCCCTCCAACTCACGTTCACTGTGTTCCTCCCCCAGTTCCAGAAAACCAAACGTGTATTCGTCCTTTACCGCCAGCTTGGCCTGGCTGCGGACGCTTTCGGATACAGTAGAATCGAAATTAGTCTGGTTAGCCAGATATTTCCTGAAAGTCTGGGCTTCAACGTTAAGAGCAAGCACGTCTTTTGTCCAGCCAAACTTACTCGTCATCCGAATGTAAAACTCCCGCTCTTGGTCGTCCGAACATTTTGACATCACTATTAAATGTTTCGACCAGCTAATTTCTCCAACCAATGGTTGGAGTTTTGGTTTGCCGTTATACAAATTATAGAATTGGCGCATATACCACAGGTTTTGCGACGAAAACCCCTTAACTCCGGGGAATTCGGCCCGCAGGTCTAATGATAGTTTCTCCACCACGGATTTCCCCCATGTCGCGCCTTTCTGACGTTCAGTGATCATCTTGCCGATATCCCAGTTCATATTTATCAGTTCTGTGTTTACAACTTTCAGCGCCGCGTATTGCGCCGCGCGTACACGCTGCTTGATATCCGCCAGCAATGTGCCATAACCGGGAACAATTTCTTTAGGCATAGCTCCTCCTTTCGCCTAATAGCATAGCAGACGAACCCGACAGCGTGCTGTCTGGATAAAAATGGTTATTTTTTGCTATTTCGAATCCCGCGACCCTCTAAGTCTATGGGATTCGAAATTTAAGGGATTTAGATGGGTTCTTTTACGATTGAGAGGTTCTTTTCGTTTCTATCGCCCTTGGTCCGGAAGAGGCTCAAGACCAGTTCAAAGGCGGGGATAAGATGGACTTTACCCACATTCGTCCAGACGGTCGGATATAATCAGTCACTTAAATTCGGTTGTGTATTTCTAAAACACCTTATTTGGGGAATTCATCGGTCGGCAGATTATTAGTGTTTGAAGTGTCTCACGCCTGTCAAAAGCATGGCGGCGTTCTTCATGTCGCAGAATTGGGCGCAAAGCAGATCTTCCCGCCAGCCGCCGGGCTGTATAACCGCGCTTACCCCTGCCATCAGCGCAGCCTCCAGCGTTTTCAACGGCAGAGCCGCGTCGCAGGCCATCACCAGCGGCGCTTTGCTTTCAAAAATAGGGTGCTTATCTTTAAGCTTCGCGACCGCCCCCAGCACCGCGTCGTAGGTGGAACTTTCAGCCGCGCTCGTGGAAACGGAAGTCCCGCCGGACGCCAGCACCACCGCGTAGGTTTTGGCGTATTTGGACGTCTTCCAGGCCAGTTTAAGCGAACGCAGCTCTTCGTCTGAAGGTTTACGCCTGGTCACGCATTGCAGCTCGCTGTCATTTCGTTGGTCCTTGGATTCGATCAGCAGCCCGCCGGCCACCGAATAGAGCTCCACTTCGTGCGGCGACAGGACCGGAGCCGGCAGGGAGATAACCTTCAATCCTTCTTTGGCGCGCAGCAGCGCCAGAGCTTCCTTGCTGTAATCCGGCGCCACCACGGTTTCAATGAAAACTTCTTTCAGCGCCAGAGCCGTTTCAGTATCCACCGGGCGGTTGAAAGCGGTCGTACCCCCGGCCGCGCCGGCGGGATCGGCTTTAAAGGCCCCCTTGAAACAATCCACCGGCTTTGCCGCGGCGCAGACGCCGGCCGGCCGGGCGTGCTTGGAGATGACGCAGACAGGTTCCGTGAATTCCGCGGCCAGTTCGAAGGCCGTGTCCAGGTCCAGATAATGATTCAGGTTCAACTCCCCGCCGGAAAGTATTTTGGCGGAGTTAAGACCGCGCGGCCTGGCGCCGCTCAAAGCGTAAAAAGCCGCCTTCTGGTGGCGGTTCTCCCCGTAAGCCAGGTCCATCACTTTCTTAAGGCTCATGACCACTTCTTCGCCCAGCAGGTCCCTCGTCTCGGAAAGATAATGCGCGACGGTCGCGTCGTAAGCGGCAAGGTACTGCCAGGCTTTTGCGGCGAGCTGCCGCTTGTTCTCCGGCTCAAGCCCCCCCGCCGCTTTAAGCGACTCCAGGACCGTACCGTAATCCTCCGGCCGGCAGAGCGTGATCACGTTCTCAAAATCCTTGGCCGCGGCGCGCAGGACGGAGGCATTGGCCTGGTCGAGATAACTTGAAAGCTCCTCGATGGCGAATTCTTCCTGGCCGACAATGTTGGCGATCGGATAAAGGTTCGCGGCCACGATCTGGGGTTTGGGTACTTCGACGCCATTCTCCGAAACCGTGGTCTTATTGCCGGAGAGGGCTTTAAGGACGGAAACAGGCACCGGCGGAGAATAGCGTATCTCCTCCGCCTCTATCTCGGACTCTTTCAGGAGCTTAAAAGTGGAACCGGAAGCGTAGATCTCGAAACCCAGGTCGGCAAGACCGCGCGCGAAATCGACGATCCCGGTCTTATCATAAACACTGAGATATGCGGTTTTATCCATAATGCCCACAGGTTTATTTCAAGACTTCAACCTCTTTTCGATATTCTTTCAGCCGCCTGTAGGAGCCGTGGGCGCCGAGCTTGCTGTCGGCGGGCAGTTCCACGGAAGCGATGGCGTCGTCCAGTGTTTTTAACGACGCCGCCTTGTTCTTTTGTTTCATCTCGATCCGGGCCTTCATAAGCGCTATATCCAGATGGATATTGCCGTATGAAAGATCGTAAGCCAGCGAAGCTTCGCGCAAAGCCTCCGGATATTTTTTCAGTTCCGAGAGCAGGCCGGCGTAGGAGCGGTGGAACGCGTATTCCCCGGGGAATTTTTCAACAAGGTCTCCGTAGACCGCGGCCGCTTCGTCGTAGAGCTTAACGCGGGACAGATATCTAGCCTGCCCCATGCGCAGCCCCTTGGCCGATCCCGGGTCGGCCTTTTCGGCCAATTCCGCATAGGCGCCGGCCGCCCGTATATAAAAAGCTCTGGCTTTTTCCGGCAATCCCGCTTCATCCATCGCCTCGGCAAGTCCCACGTAAATATCAGGGCCGGCATAACCTTCCCTTGCCGCCTCTTTGGAGGTTTTAAGGCGGCCGATATAAGTTCCCAGGTCGTCCAGATAAGGCTTTGCGGCCGCCGGCTCAAGCTTGTGGAGCGCGGCTATCCAGTCCATCACCGAGCCCTCGGCTTCCGTTCCGTCGCTGCCGTCGAAACGTCCTATCATCTCGCGGTAAAGCGCCGGGAGGCCGGCGTCTTTCTTGTCCTCCGCTTCTTTGATGCGGGCAACGGCGTCCAGATAGAGCCCTGTACGGGTCTTAAGGCCGGCCAGCAGTTCGCGCGCCTTATCCCAGCTTTTTTCATCCATGTAGGCCTGAGCGACCCGTAATTTCCCGGCTTCGTCCAGGCTGGCGGCTTTTGCCCTGGCATCCGCTATAGGCTGGGCCTTCCAGGTCTCCTGTTCTTTCAGCCAGGCATTAAAGCTCTCAAGGCCGCCCCCGAAGCTGCGGCCTATTTCCCGCAACTCCGCGTCGGCGACCAGATAGGTCGGATAACCGGCCGGCCGGAAACGGGTCAGCCATTCCCGGGCCGCCGGCTTGTCCACGTCCAGGCTGACGCGCACCATGTTCCGGCTGGCCTCGAGAAAGGCCGGCTGGGTAAGTACCGTATCTTCCATTATGCGGCAGAACGGGCACCATTTGCCGAAAAAATCTATAAGCAGAAGTTTATGTTCGCGTTTGGCCTGCCCAAGGGCGGCCTCAGGCACATTAAGCAGGAAGCCAGGCAAGGCGGGCTCCTCTTCACTGAGACCGGTCCCGGCGGCCGGACCGGCGGCGGCCGGCCCTTCCACCAAAACTTTAAAATCCTCGAACAGGCATACGGTCTCTTTATCTCCGCAGATCTTCAGGCTTACGGACTGCTCGCCGCCAGCCGTGAACTGGCACTTCAGCGAAGACGTACTGACCTCGAAGGCTTCGCCGGCGCCGCATTCCTGGGGAGCTTCCAGGTTGAAATGATAGCCCTCCTTCGGTTTGAACTTTATAACCTCGTTAAGCTTGGCCGTCTTAGGCGGGGGTTCGGTCAAATAGGAAGGCGCCGGCGCCTGTTCTGCCGCGGAAACCCGGACGGACAGCAGTACCGCGGTCAGGAAAGTGATAAATTTCATTATTCGGACTCCGATCGGAAGATTTTACGCGGGACCCAGCAATTCATGGAACTCTTTTTCGGTCAGTATCTTCAAGCCTAATTTTTTTGCCTTATCGTATTTGGAACCGGGGTTTTCACCGATCACCACGTACGAGGTCTTGGAAGAAACGCTCGAGACCTCTTTCCCGCCCAGTTCGCGCACCAGGCGTTCCGCTTCTTCGCGCGTCAGGGACTTAAGCTCGCCGGTAAAAACGAAGCTTTTTCCTTCGAGTTTGGAACCCTTCGCCCTTTCAGGCTCGGTCATATTCACGCCCAGCCTTTCCAGCTCGGCGATGAGCCCCTTCACCTGCGTTTCGCCGAAGAAATCGGTTATGGATCGCGCGATTATCGGCCCGATCTCGCTGACACGGCTCAGGTCCTCGAAGCCCGAATTCATGAGCGCTTTCATGTTCTTAAAATGTTCGGCCAGGCCGCGGGCGCTTTTCTCTCCGATGTGCGGTATCCCCAGGGCGTAAATAAGGCGTGACAACGGCTGTTTTTTACTGGCCTCTATCTGGGCCAGCAGGTTGCCGGCTTTTTTGTCCTTAAAAAGCTCAAGCCCCAGGAGGTCTTCTCTTTTCAGCCGGTAGAGATCGGGGAAAGCGGCCACGAGTTTCTTGCCGGTAAGCTGTTCTACGGAGGACTCGCCCAGGCCATCTATGTTCATGGCGTCTCTTGACGCGAAATGGAGAAGACTTCTCATTATCTGGCTTGAACAGGAGGGATTGATGCAGCGGTAAGCCACCGCTTCGTCGTCTTTGAACACCTCTGACCCGCAGCAGGGACATTTTGACGGCGGCAAAACGTCTTCCTCTTTTCCGGTCCTGACGCCCGCAATGACCTTAACCACCTTGGGGATGACTTCGCCGGCCCTTTCTATGATGACCCTGTCGCCGATCTTAAGGCCCAGCCTTTTTATCTCGTCGAAATTATGCAGGGTGGAACTGGAAATTGTGACGCCGCCGCATTTAACCGGTTCCAGGCCGGCCACAGGCGTGATGACGCCGGTACGGCCCACGGAAAACCACACATTTTTAACGGTGGTGGTGGCCTGCTGGGCCGGGTATTTAAAAGCTATGGCCCAGCGCGGGCTCTTGGCGGTAAAGCCCAGCAGTTTCTGCGAAGTGTGGGAGTTGACCTTTACCACCAGGCCATCTATTTCATAGGGAAGCCCTGCTCTTTTGGAAGCGTAGTCTTTATAAAGAGCCAGAACTTCGGAAGGATCTTTGCAGGGCTTTGTAATGATCAGCGGCACGGGGAAACCGGCTTTTCTGCAATACTCCAGGTAATCCCAATGAGTTTTGGCCGCCTCCATGCCTTCGAGATAGCCGTAGGAATGGGCGAAAAATTTCAATTTCCGTTTGGCGGCCACGGCCGGGTCTTTCTGGCGGAGCGACCCGGCGGCCGCGTTCCTGGGGTTGACGAAGGGCTCTCCCCCCTCGTCCAGCTGCTCTTCCCGTATGGCCTCAAAATCTTTTTTATCTATATAGACTTCGCCGCGGGCCTCAAAAAAGGCGGGCGGGTCTTCAAGATCCAGCTTAAGCGGGACGGCGCGTATTGTGCGGACATTCAAAGAAACGTCTTCGCCCGTCTCTCCGTCGCCCCTGGTGGAGGCGCGCACGAAGACGCCCCGTTCGTATTCTATGGAGCAGGAAAGCCCGTCTATTTTCGGTTCCACCACCAGTTCGTACGGCTCCCCTTTAAGGCCGCCGCGCACGCGTTTATGCCAATCCAGGAATTCCTCTTCGGAATAGCAGTTATCCAGGGAAAGCATGGGGATCTTATGGGCCACGGAAGCGAAGGCGACGGACGGTTTCCCACCCACGCGCTGGGTAGGGGAGTCGGGGGTTACCAGATCCGGGCGCGCGGCTTCAAGCGTTTTAAGGCGGTTCAGCAAAGCGTCATATTCCCCGTCCGAGATCCGGGGATCGTCCAATACGTAATAAAAATGGTCATGCCGCCGGATCCCGCGCCGGAGAAGCTCTATTTCCTCTTTGGAAACATCCCTGGGCCGTCTGTCAGCCATAGGCTCCTATACGGCACAGACATAGTCTAGTCATTTTGGTCGGAGATTGTGCTGTTTGGCGATCGTATCAAGGACGCCGTTCACGAATTTACCCGAATTCTCGGTGGAATATTTTTTAGCCAGTTCGATAGCCTCGTCTATGATGACGGGGACGGGGGCGTCTTCCAGGAACATCATTTCACAAACGGCGAGGCGCAGCACGCAGCGGTCTATGGCCGACATACGCTCCAATTCCCAATTTTTGCTGGTGGCCGTTATGATCCCGTCTATTTTGTCGCGGTTGGCTGTGGCGGAGGAGAAAATGGTTTTATAGAACTCGAAGACTTTTTCTTCCCGGGCGAACTCCTGCATCTGGAAGATGGCAAGAATATCCGGCGTCTCCAGCGTAGAGACGTCATCCAGATACAGCGCTTGCAGGCAATTTTCCCGGGCGAGTCTTCTTTTACTCATATGATGTCAATTAAAGAACATTCGCAAATCCATAATATAGTACAAAATGCGCCGCTTTTTTGATAGACTTTAAATAGCGGGACCGTTTTAATTGCCGCTGTAAAAATCTGACAAAGTAATGGGAGGTTTCAATGTTCATCGGCATGACTCCGATCATCATAATAGCTATCGTGGTAGCTTTTTCCAGTATAAAGGTGCTTAACGAATACGAGCGGGGCGTGATCCTCACGTTCGGCCGCTTCACCGGCGTTAAGGGCCCCGGGCTTATTTTCGTCATCCCCGGCGTGCAGCAGATGTTCCGGATGAGCACCCGTGTGGTCGTATTGGACGTCCCTCCCCAGGATGTCATAACCCGCGACAACATCTCGGTGAAGGTCAACGCCGTTATTTACTTCAGGGTGGTCAACCCCCAGACCGCCGTCCTGAACGTGGAAAACTATATGTACGCCACCAGCCAGCTGGCGCAGACCACGCTCAGAAGCGTGCTCGGCCAGCAGGAACTGGACGACCTCCTCGCCAACCGCGATAAAATAAACAAGAACCTCCAGGAGATACTGGACCTGCACACCGAGCCCTGGGGCATAAAGATCTCCAGCGTGGAAGTGAAGAACGTGGACCTGCCGCAGGAAATGCAGCGGGCTATAGCCAAGCAGGCGGAAGCTGAAAGAGAGAGACGGGCCAAGGTAATTCACGCCGAAGGCGAATTCCAGGCCGCGCAGAAGCTTTCCGATGCCGCGCAGATCATGGCCATCAACCCGGCCGCCATCCAGCTCAGGTACCTGCAGACCCTGACCGAGATAGCGACCGACAACAATTCCACCATCATCTTCCCGGTGCCGATGGACCTGATACAGATGTTCCTGAAGAACAGGAACTGATGACATCAAGGACTGAAGTTTAAACTCAAACCGCATTCTGAAGGGACGAAGGGATCATTCTTACAGGTTTCCCTTCGTCCTTCAGTTTTATCTCTTGTCTCCTCTAAACTCAGGTTAACATTACTTATGCCCGGCCTATATGTCCATCTCCCTTTTTGCAGGCGCAAATGCAATTATTGCGATTTCGCATCCTTCGCCGGAAAAGACGCGCTCATAGAACCGTATTTGGAGGCGCTAAAACGGGAGGCTGAGCGCGCAAAAACCATTTTCGCGCGTCCGGATACCCTTTACATCGGCGGGGGCACACCAAGCCTGCTCGGGCGGGAACAGCTGAAAAAACTTATTTCACTGCTTGAAGACGCCTTTGGAGCCGTAAAAGACCTTAAAGAATCCACTTTTGAAGCGAACCCCGAAAGCCTCACGCCGGAAAAGGCCGCCCTGCTGAAGGCCGCCGGGATCAACAGGGTCAGCATCGGGCTCCAGGCTTCGCAGAACCGTCTTTTAGACCGGCTGGGCCGCCTGGCATCCTTTGAAGAATTTGTAAAAGCTTTCAGTAGTTTACGGCTGGCCGGATTTAACAATCTCAACATCGACCTGATGACAGGCATTCCGGACCAGAATCCCGAAAATTTCATGGACTCTTTAAAAGAGGTCCTGGACCTGGCCCCGGAACATATATCCTTTTACGCCCTGGAAGTGCACGAGGACACGACCTTCGCCGCGGAAAAGGTCGGCGAGGCGCCGGAAGCGGCAGCCGACATGTTCGAGCTGGCGATCCCTGTTCTTGAGAACGCCGGGTTCAGACACTATGAGATCTCTAATTTCGCCAGGCCGGGCCGGGAATCCGCGCATAACCTCAATTACTGGGCGCAGGGCGATTACCTGGGCCTTGGGTCCTCCGCGGCCTCGCACATGGGCGGACTTCGCCGGGCCAACATAAATGATCCGGAACTCTATATAAAAACCGCCGCGACGCCCGAAGGCCCGGCGCTTGAATATTCCGAAACACTCACCCCGGCGCAGCGCAAGGCGGAAAAGCTGATGCTGGGCCTGCGTAAAACGGATGGAATTGAACTGGCGGATGATATATTTATAGAATTCAAGGTACGGATAGATAAGTTAGCCGCGCAAGGTCTGCTGGAAGTTTCAGGCCGGCGCGTAAAATTAAAAAAGGAAGCGCTTTATATTTCCAACGCGGTCTTCCGGGAATTTGTTTAAGACGGACAATTTCAGGGCCCGCGATCCTGTATCGTTGCTGATGATTTTAAGCGCAAAGTCCTTTTCCCCGGCTCAAATACGCTAAGGCCGTCAAACTCCAATGTACTGCGCAGCCAGAGGTAATCATGCTCCCAAAGGTTTATGACCCCAAACCGGTAGAGACCAAATGGTCGGAAGTCTGGCAGAATGAAAAACTCTTCATCTCGGCCGTGGCCAGGGACAAGAAGCCTTTTGTCATAGTCATCCCCCCACCCAACATCACAGGAGCTCTGCACATGGGGCACGCCCTGGATAACGCTTTGCAGGACTCGCTGGTACGCTACGAGCGCATGACCGGCAAAGAAGCCTATTGGGTACCCGGCACCGACCACGGCGGCATAGCCACGCAGATCGTAATGGAAAAGATCCTTAAAACCGAGGGCACGACCAAGGAAGAGCTGGGCCGCGAAAAGTTCCTGGAACGCACCTGGGCCTGGTATGATGAATGCGGGGACGTTATTTTAAATCAGCTCAAAAAACTCGGCTGCGCCTTGGATACCGGCAAAGATAATGTCCGCTTCACCATGGATGAAAAGCGCGCTAAATCCGTATTCGAGGCTTTCAGGAACCTCTGGGAGAAAAAGCTGATCTACCGCGGCGAACGCATGATAAACTGGTGCACGCACTGCGGCACAGCCCTTTCGGATATAGAAGTGGAGTATGAAGAGGAAAAATCCAAGCTCTGGCATATACATTACCCGCTGGAAGACGGCTCAAGGGGCGTAGTAGTGGCAACCACGCGGCCGGAAACCATGCTCGGCGACACCGCCGTGGCGGTCAATCCGGACGACGAACGTTACACCACAATGGTCGGCAAACGGCTCCTCCTGCCGCTCACCGGCAGGACTATCCCAGTAATTTACGACAGCGAAGTGGACAAGGCTTTCGGCACCGGCGCGGTAAAGATCACACCCGCCCACGACCCGGTAGACTTCGCTCTGGGACAGCGCCACGGCCTGCCCATAATGCAGGTGATCTCGTTTGAGGGTCGCATGACCGCGGTCCCGGAAAAGTACGCCGGAAAAAGCGTGCAAGCCGCCAGGAAAGAGATTCTGGAAGACCTTAAAGCGGGAGAATTCCTGGAAAAAGAAGAACATTACAGACACTCCATTAACAAATGCGACCGCTGCCATCAGAATATAGAACCGCTGGTTTCAGAGCAATGGTTCGTAAAGATGAAGGACCTCTCCGCCCCGGCCATCGCCGCTGTGGAAAAAGATGAGGTTAAATTTTACCCCTCTTCCTGGAAAAAACCTTTCATAGAATGGCTGAAAAACATGCAGGACTGGTGCGTCTCACGTCAGATCTGGTGGGGACACCGGATCCCGGTGTGGTACTGCCGGGACTGTTCCGCCGCAGGCTTAAAGATGTCCGGGCAAGGCGGGCTTTCCCGGATTTCATTCAAGGAAGGCGCCAAACCCATAATCTCCTTCACAAAGCCGGAAAAATGCCCCGATTGCGGCGGCAGCGGCCTTCTCCAGGATCCCGACGTGCTGGACACCTGGTTTTCCTCGGCGCTCTGGCCGTTCTCGGTGTTCGGCTGGCCGGACCGGACCGAAGAACTGGAGTATTACTACCCGACCTCGGTCCTGGTGACAGGCTACGACATCCTTTACATCTGGGTGGCCCGGATGGTCATGAGCGGCATCGAGCACATGGGCCGGGTTCCCTTCCGCGACGTATATCTTCACGGCATAGTGCGCGACAAACGCGGCAGGAAGATGTCCAAGTCGCTGGGCAACGGCATAGACCCGCTGGCTATGATGGAAAAATACGGCACCGACGCCATGCGTTTCACGCTTCTAAGCCAGGCCATAGGCGGCAAGGATATCCCATTCTCCGAGGAGGATGTGGTAGGCGGCAGAAATTTCGTCAACAAGATCTACAATGTTTCAAGATTCATCCAGATGCACCTGCCTGAGGCCCCGCGCCCCATGGCGTCCGTGCCGGAAAATCTTGAATTAGCCGACGAATGGATACTTGAGCGCTATCACAAAACACTGGAGGAAGTCAGGATCTCCATGGCGGATTACGATATGCCCGCGGCCGTCGGCGCTCTTTACTCTTTTCTCTGGGACGAATTTTGCGACTGGTATCTGGAGCTTGCCAAGCCCCGCCTGGAAACGGCCGACAAGGACCGCACCCTCGGCCTGCTGCTCCACGTGTTCGGCGGCACGCTGAAGGCGCTGCATCCGTTCATGCCTTACGTAACGGAAGAGATCTTCTCGGGCCTCAAACCTTACCTAGGTTCGGACAAACCTTTCCTTTTAAAGGAAGCCTATCCTCGCGGCGCGAAAAACTCCGGCGGGACCGCCGACGCGGAGATGAGAAAGCTCATGAGCATCATCACCCAGATGCGGATAGTGCGCGCCCAGTTTGAGATCTCGCCCACCAGGCACGTCTCCGCGCTCGTTACCTCCGCCGACGAAACGGGCCTGGAACTGGTTCAAAAGCACCAGGACTACATAAAGCGCCTGGCCAAGGTGGAAAAACTGGACATCGCGGCCGGGCTGGCAAAGCCGTCTCACGCCGTCACCGCTCTGTCGGGGGCGTTCAACATCTATATCCCGGTGGACGGGGTGATAGATCTGGACAAAGAGCGCGGCCGTCTTGCCAAAGAAATAGAGAAGCTCGCGGCGGAACTGGCCGTTTCGGAAGAACTGCTTAAGAACGGTAATTTCATCAGCCATGCGCCAAGAGAGGAAGTGGAAAAAATAACCCTCCGCAGGACCGACACCGAGGGCAGGCTGAACCGGCTCAAGGAAATAACGAAAGACTTATCATGAAACTCAGCAGGAAGTTCTGGATACGCAAGGATAGGGAACAATATTTTTTAAGCGGGGTTATAGTAACCTGCGTGATAGCCGGTTTTGTCTCCTCTTATTGGCACTTCTCAGACCGCATGGCTGTAAAACAGAATATATCGATCCGGCAGCCTAAGATCACTAAAGCGCAGGAATTCCAGAAATTGAGGGAAGCTGGCTATTTTGAGCCCAAGCTACAGGTAGGCGCCACGCAATACTACAAGCTGGAGGAGAAAAGCACCCTCCCCGTTATCCCGGACCTGACCGAGGAAAATAATGGGAATTAGAATGTTCCTGATCGCGCTGGCTTTCTCCGGCCCGGCCCTGCCGGCCGCCGCCCAGTTCGACACGGACAAGAGCCAGCAATCTTTCGATTACAATCCCAAGAACGCGGAAACGGAACAGATCCAGAAAGAGACCGTCTCCGTGGATTATGACGACGCGGAGATGATCACCGATCCCATCAGAGGCGTGTTCATGGTTTCCAAAAGCCGCTGGAAAAACTGGGTGGTAAGAGCGGTATATCTTCTGATCATGGATATAGCCCTGCTGGTGATACTTTTATCCCTGCCGAAGAACGAAGAGCATAATATTATTATCGCCTACGTGCTCTCCGGGTCCGGCGCCATACTCAGCTTCTGGGTTTTCCTTTGTGCATTGCTGCTTTTCCGTCTGCACGCGCCGGCCTGGCTCATGATACTGCCGCTTTCGCTAGTGATGGCGGCGGTTTCTTATTTCGTCCTCATGAAAATAAAACGCTCCGATGTCTCGCTTACCGAACTAAAGGAATCCTTCCAGAAAACCAGCGCGCTTTCAAACGAAGACTCCCGGCTGGTGTCGGTGGAAGGCCAGCCCGGAGACTGGCACGACAAAGATTTCATAAAATAACGGGCAAAGGGGCGCGGAGCGGCCTTAAAAAAGCGCCGCACACACCCTATAAGCTTTCCTTGGGATGTTTAAAATCTCACCGAAAGGGTATAGCGGAAAGTATTGCCCAGATCTCCGAAAGGAACCCAGGCGAAATCAAAACTTAAACGTGAATACTTAAGGCCAGCCCCCGCGGCGATGCCTTTCAGCCCCCCCACGTCCTTATTATGCGTGGAATATCCAAGACGCAGGGCCGCGGACAGATCATATTTAAAATCGCGAGAATATTCCGTTCCGCCGGCCACAATAAGATCCGTGTCCCTGTACTGGACAAAGTCTATATCCGCCTTCAGGCCCGGCATGAAGGTATAAGCCAATCCCAGAACCCCGCCCAGCGGCAAAGGATCCCGGCCGCCGCCGAAATTGAGCTTGGAACCGAAATTTCTGACGGCAAGCCCTATATCCAAAGGCCTGTCCTCAAGCGGCTTATAATACAGGCCGGCATCCATCGCCGCCGCGCCGGCGGATTCGGTGTCTATTTTTTCCCGGATATACTTCGCCGTGACGCCAAGGCCTAAATTCTTTTTCATGCGGTAAGCGTAGCTGAACGCGTAAGCGGATTCGGACGAATCGAAAAGCCCCGAGGCCAGAAGGGTATCTTCCGTCCTTGTCTCCAGGCCGCTGGCCGACAGATTATAGATCGAGAGGGCCAGCGCCTGCCTGGACACGCCGTCCTGCTTGTCGAAAGGAAAGGCAAAAGCCAGGAATTCATAGCTTATGTCCTGAAAATAACTGACATGCTGGGCGGCAAACTCCGGGGACGGCATGCGCGTAAGTCCGGCCGGATTATAATAGGCGGAATAGACGTCATCCGCGGCGGCCGTATAAGCTTCAGCCACGCCCCCGGCCTTCGAACCGGCTCCCAGCTTCAGGAACTGAGCCGCGCTGGTCCCGGCTTCGCTCGATGCGGCAAAAACCGCGCAGACGCAAAGCGCCTGGGCGGTGAAAACCGCCCCTAACGCAAAAATCATTTTTTTAATGGTCTTCATAATATTCTCTCCCGATCGTGCAATTAACCGGAATTCCTCAATAAACGGAATCTTTCGCGGCGAATTTTAGGCCCTCGCGGGATCCCCCGCGGGGGATCCCCTGCCGGGGCTACTGATACTTCGAAGCTTTGATTACAGCCATCTTAAAGAAGGCCTTATCGCCTCCAACTTTAACTTCGCCGATATAGACGCCTGAAGCCACTCCGGCGCCCGAACCGTTCTTCCCGTCCCAGGGCCACACGTTGGTGGTGCCGGCGGAATAGCCGGTCAGTTGCATCTCTCTCACCAGTTCGCCGGCGATGTTGAACACTTTAAGGGTCATATCCCCGCTTGTGCCTGCCGGCACGAACACCCTTATACAGGTACCCTGAGTAGTGCACGGCGCCGCGGCGGCCGTATAACCGCCTGTGGCGATGGCGTCGTTAAGACTTATTGATTTCGTCCGGGTATTATTAAACGGATTCGGGAAGTTATGCGCCTTCAATTCTTTTCCCGTATAAGCGTAAGCCGTGGCTCCATCCGCCGGCGCCTGCGCCAGGACCACAAAGACCGAGAGGTGGTCCACATTCACAGAAATAGTGCCGTTATCCCGGTCCAAGGTCCTTTCCCTGCTCTCCAACACGTACCGCTGGCTGTTGGGATTATAGTAATAGACGTTGAGATCTGACGCGTCCGTGCCGGAAGACAGGGCGGTATTGTAACTCAACGTTATCCTGGCCGGCTGCTGCAACACATGGCTTATACCGGCCGGCAGAGAGATGTCATAGAAGGAACTGAACGGATTGACGGTGGAGCCGGAACCGGAGACGGCTCTCGTCTTGTAGTTGCCGACCCTTTGTTCCCGCAGAGCCTGCATGGCGTTATACAACCCCTTCGGGAGGGTGCGTTGAACTGAGGCAAGCCGGCCGCCGCCGGACTTTCCGGCGGCTAGAGCGGAGGTCCCCGCCGTGGCGCCGTCCAGATCATCCGCCTTTAGCATTTCCACCGTCACGGTCGTGGCAACAAGCGCGTAAGCGGAACCGTCCAGGGCGAAAGTGCCGGGCGGGAATTCGACCGCGCCGCGTTCATCGTCCCCTTCCTCGCCTTCTAGTTCCACGCGTCCGCCGCGCATGTTGTTCAACTTTGAAGCGGCAACGGACTTGACGCCCGTATAGAAATCGTAAACCCTGTCTATCATGAAGTTATCGCCGGTGGCCTGGTCTATCTCGCTGGTGTATGCCGCCAGCCTTATACTGAACATGCCTTCTGAAGCGGCCGTGCTGTAGAGGGCCGTGAACTGTTTCCGGTCCGCCGACAATTCTATATCCGACAACGCCCCTGACCCATCCGGAGCGGAGACGGCGTGCCCGGAGGAATCAACCGAACTGGTAGCCAGGATAAGGGTAAGGTTATTGTCTTCCGCGGTCCTGTTCCGGAACGCCTTAGAGCAAACGAACTTCAACCTCATACCGGAGCCGCCCCTCTTTGAAACCACCATGCAGTCGCCGTGGCTGGGCCTGAAGGTCAGGTTTACGGATTTGGTGGCGGTTGACTCATCCTGGCTGAAACGCACGCTTCCCTCCGACGGGAATGTCATATCGTTATTATCCGACATCAGAGCCAGGGAGTAGTCTATGTTCGGCTTAAAGCCGGAGATGGCATACCGGGTTATAGTCCTGGAAACAGGGTCGCTCACCACCGTTCCCATTACGAATTCCGTAAAGCCGTCGTTAGCGGCGGTAACCAGGCTGATCTCGTCGCTGTTAGGCTCCGTATAGCCTCCGACCGCGGTGGAATCCGGCTTCCTTATCTGGCCGGTTACGGTTCCGCCCTTGGGGAGAACTGTCGCGCCCAGGTTAACCATGCCCGAGCCCGTCACGGCAAATGTGGTTACCGGCACGGAATAGCCCAGGCTCACGATCCTCATCGTATAGCTTCCGGTAGTGAGCGGCACGGAGAATCCTCCGCCGGGTTCGGTGATCGCTTCTATGTCCCCTATAGGATTATTCTTTGGAACCGTGCCGTACGGCTGTATGAACAACGCCGCCGCTGGATATCCCTGCATATCGCCAAAGGGATAGGATAAGACTCCGCTGTCAATGGTGACAACGCTGCCCTCGACTCCGCCCAGCATGGCGTCAAGCGTAAAGTCCACGGTGGTGGATCTTGTAAGATCTATCGCCGTATACACGCTTTCCCGGTAGATTATCGTGCTCACGTCCACGGTCTGGTTCTGTTCGCGCGGGGCCGCGGTTATATCGAAGTAACGGGACATATACGTGGACACCCACAGCGTGTATCTCCCGTCCCTGTTGGTCATAGCCTGAATAGTTATCGGGTTTTCGATATACGAAGGCTTGGCCGTCACCTTGATATTTACCAGCGGGAAACCGTCGCGGCTACTCACAATTCCGCTCATAGCCTGACCCTGCCTCAGGTCAAGCACTCCGAGATCGCGGGTCTCCCCGGCGGAAGGCCGGATGCCGGCCACTACGGCCGGGGAATAATTCTGCGCGCCCTGCCTCATATATCCCACGTCCCAGTTGGACTGTTCGCACTTGACGTCGTAATAAACGTTCGGCATCACGGGGCCGATACGCACCGTGCCGTCGGCTTCTATGGGCCTGTTGGAGATACTGGAGGCGGCCAGATAATAGCCGCCCTGCACCCACGGATTAGCCATCGCGAAGCAGCTGAAGTTAGCCGCCAGCAGCGTGTAATTGGTTTGCGTCAGCAGACTGGCCGAATTGACGTCGCGCAATTTAAGCGTAACCATAGCGCCCTGTTTAAGGGTCACATTCTGACTGCTCAGATCGGACTGCATACCATTGGGCGATGAAGCGATGTCCGGGAACCTGAGCGGCGCCGCCGCATACTTTATGGTCCCTGTGGAATCTTTCGTATCTCTGACCTCCAGCGTGTAAAACTCTCCGCCGGGCAGCCTGGTGAAGGAATACGCCACCGAGTTGGCCAGGGAATTGGTTCCGGAGTTGCCCAGGGCGGCCGTGGTGGACCGTACCACCTCGTTGCGCCTGTTCCGGAGCGTCAGCGCCAGCGTCCTTGCGTCCTGCACGTTATTATCTATGGAGATCAGACCGCTTACGTTCCAGCCGTCTATCAGCGTAAAGTTTACGGCGCCGGTGCTTACCGACAATCCGTCCACGATAACGCGGCTATTATTCGTGTAGTCCAGTCCTCTTATGGTCACTATCTTTTCCTGAGCGGCCACAAGCATTTCACAAGTGGCGCAGGTCTTCAGAGGCTGGGTCCTTATCACATAGACGCCTTCCTGCAGGCCTCTTATAGTATAGGTGCCGGCCAGAGTTATGAACCCAACGCGTGTCTTAGCGGGGTCAAAGACCGCGGAGGTCATGGCCGCGCCGAATTCGCTCAGGTCCCTGCGCACAGCCTCTATAGGCATGCTATTGGCGGGGATGGAGGGATAACCCGAAGGCGTAGTATACGAGGAATAGGCTATAGCCAGAGCCATGGTATTGAACAGCGGGTTGGAAACCTGGTTGGTTATAGAACCGGCTATGGCATAGGTCTGGTTCCTCAAATCCACCACTACGGTGGCGGTGGAGCCGCTTATGACGTTGACCAAAGCGGTCCTGCTCATGCCCGTCAGCCTGTAAGTGAAAGTTACCTCTATGCTTTGGGTTTCCATGCCGGATACGCTGAAGGTCGCGCTGGACGCATACAATGTAACCCCGGGTAGACAATTGCTATTCTGCCCGCCGCACGGGGCCGTTATATCAAGTATGGAGAAGCTCTGCCCTACGCTGTACGGGTTATCGGACTGCGTGATCCTGATACTCATAGACACCGAACTAAAATCAACCGCGGGCGTCGTAGGCAGAATAATGGTTCCGAATATAGCCCCGGAAGCCAGCGCGAACGAGAATTCACTATTGCCGGAGAGACTGGTCGTATCCACATAGACCTGTTTAGGGAAGCCGCCGGGAACGGTGAACTCCGTATTGCCGTCGTCACGGTTATATTCAATGTTCGCGAACAACTGGTAAGTAGTGCCTGCGTCAAGGCCGGTTATAGTGAAGGTACTCTGGGCCTGTCCCGCGCTTGTAGCCACGTAGATCTCGGTCCAGCCGTTGGTATAGGTCTGCGGCGACCAGACGTTTACGCTAACCTTGACCGGCTGCTCCCAATTATTAGCCCAGTCGGGCTTCTGGAACAAGTGGGTATCCCCCACTACAGTAACGGTTCCCCGTATCACCGAACCGGCATCGAAGGCGGGGATATCAAGGCCCGTATTTATATCGCTGGTTGAAACGAACACCGGGCCTATACTTTTTCCGGAATAACCGGGCACCTGCGCGCGGATCGTATAACTCCCGGAGTCAACGCCGAATATATTGTAAGTACCGGAAGTCACTCCCTGGTTAAGCCAGATGCCGCCCCAGCCGCCCGCTATGGAACTGGAAAGAACCACGGGCAGGGCGTTGACGGAGATCCAGACGCCGGTCGTGTTAGGCGCGCCGACCGGCAGTCTCACAAGGCCGGACAAATTGGCTTTGCGGACGAAAGAAGGAAGAGTCAATTCAAGTCCTGAAGAACCGACATAAACCGTGGAACTTACCCGGCCGTAACCGGTCAACTCAGCCTCCACCGTATACGTCGCCGCTTCGACATCGAACCTTATCCTCCTGCGGGTAACGAACTGGTTCGTGGACGCGTCCCATCTTCCGCCGTCGTCGATAGTGGTGGTACCGGCCTGCACTCTGAGGCTGCCGTTATAGACGCGGCTCCAATCCGAGGTATGAACGTTTATCCAGCCCCATTGGTCATATTGCTGGGTAGTGCCGTTGCCCAGCGAAGGAATAATCACAAGCGCGGGCGCGCGCCGCATGCTGGCGTTAACCGTGGCGCCGTTTACTCCGACTACCGTTTGAGAGCTCACCATGCCGTACTCTTCCTTGCTGAACTGGAAGTTATACTGGCCTGCCGCGAGACCGGGGATGGAGAAATTACCGTTGGAATCGGTGGTGGCCTGGCCCCAGCCGAAAGCGCCGAACGTATTCACCATCACACCTTCAAGCGGCCTCTGAGGACTGGTTCCGGCGTCGGTGACCTGGCCTGAAACCTGGGGAACCACTACATTTATCCTGAGGGTATCGTTCCTAAGACTGCCGGCCTCTATTCTGACGAAGTAGGCCCCTGTCGGAACCACGCCGCCGAAGTTCATCCACGGATTATATCTGCCTTCCCAGAATATCTGGCCCGGATTCGGCTGGCCCCAGCCCCAGGTCTCCCAGACCGGAGTCGGGGACACGCCCGTTCTGAAAGGCCTGGAGGAAACCAGCACATGCCAGCCCATATTCGCGTCGCCCATGATAAAGTTGACATACGCCCTGTCCGCATTTCCGTCGCCGTTGGGGGTTATGGTCACGGTCATGGAACTGGCCGACAGGTTGTTATAGGCGCCGGTGGAAACGTTCGCGCCGCTGATACCCCCTCCGGCCATAACCTGCACGCCCATATAGAACGTGTTGGACCAAGCGAGATCGTACGACAGACCTATGTTCCTATAGCCCTGGGCCGTCGGCTTAACATAGAAGACCCCGGTGGAACTGTCAGCCTCAAAACGCACGGTCGCGCTCGTAGCTGTAACAGAATCCGCTTCGGCATTCCATGTCGAGAATTTGACCGTCGCGTCGTTATCATAACCGTAGGTGGCCATGTTGTAAAAATAGGCGCTTACGGTCGCGATATAAACCGAGGACATCGGAGCGAGATTCCAACAATTATCCCTCGCTTCGGCCAGCATGGGGGTAACCTCGCCGTTGGGAACGGCCATATTGGCGCCGTTCATATTATCGGCCAGACGGAAACTCAGATTCTGGGGAGCGCCCGCCCCCAGCACGGCCGTAGGCTCGCCGCTGACTAGCGGCTGGGGCCCTGTGAAAGCGTTGCTGGAAGTGCCTACGTGGAACACAAGCCTGTTATCGGACTGCTGGCCGGTCATGCCTCCCTGGCACGGCGCGTACAGATTATTTATCGCAAAGTATACGGAAGCGCCGGCCGCCAGGCTCTGGCCCATCGGCACACGATATTGCGCGTTATTTGAGATAAGCTGCGCCGCGCTATAATGCGTCCCGTCCGAACTGACCTGAACATATCCGGGACACCCGGAGCAGCCCGTCTGCAGGGAACTATAAAGATTGTTGGGCATACCGACCATGACTACCCCGCCTTCACCAAGACCGGTTACGCGCACGGTCACAGTGGACGTGAACTGGCTGCCGGCCGCAACCAACGAAGGAAGAACCGAGGCCCAGCCTTCTCCGGACACGCCCTGGGCGCCGCCCGCTAATGTCTGACCGGGGTCATACAGCGTGAAGTTACGATCCGTGATATAAGCCGCCGAACCGACATAGATAGGTTCAGGCCCCTCATTGTTAGGAGTATAAGCGCCTTTAGCTTCGCTGGGTTCGGGCATCCTGTTATTATTGGCGTCAAGGAACGCCTTAAGATAATAGGTCTGGTCTCCGGGCACCTGAAGATCATAATTTACCGGCCATTCGCCGGTGAGCTGCATGGTCCGTATACCGATGGGAGTGCCCCTGAACGTGGCGGTATTCCACATCTCTATGACCAGAGATGTCGCGGTGGAGATACCGGTATAACTTATGGCGCCGGAAATGGTTCCCTGGCCGGCCCCGCCCACGAAGACCACGTCGGTGCTATGATTTATTTCCAGCAGCGTCCCGGTGACGTTCTGGCCGGCTCTGAGCGTGATAATATTGGGATACATCCCGAAGTCCTCTCCCTGATCGGGGGAGTTGTTCCCATTGACATCCACGAAACCGGCTATGTAATAACTGGTTCCGCTGGGCAGATCGCCGAACAGGAACGCACCCGGAACCTGCATGGATGCACCCATGATAGAGTTCACGTTCTGCGCTTCCATGGGATTAGAGTTGAACAGGCCCACGTTGATATTGCCGCCCTGTGTGCCGTTGTAACGGACGGTTCCGGCTATCGAACCGTTGGTCCCGCCGGAAACGCGCATAGACAAAGTATAAGCGCCGGTTATGTTATTGCCGTACGAAGCGGCGCCTATAGTATATATGCCGTCGGCGGTAAGCGTATAGCCGTTTATCTTGGAATTGTAATTACCGCCGCCATCGTCATCAAAAGCGGCCAGATTATAACTGGTAAAAGCCTCGGTACTACGCATGGACGGGCCGTACAGATAAAGATAGGTGTCCGAGAACCCGGTCCCTGTCATTTCCAGCGTGACTATGTCTCCGGCGCGGCCGCCGAAGGAATAGTAGTCCACGAAAGCCGACGCCTGGCCCCTGTCCGAGCTCACGCAATCGGAAGTTTCCAGCGATCCGTTCAGGTTCTGTCCCTGGTCAATGGAAGTCCTGGCGCAGACGGAGAAGTTCTTCTGCTCCGCCGGATCCGAGGTTGAAATTCCCTGGTTCAGGGCTTTGGTCTGCCCCCAGGCCTCGTTCCTGTCCGGAGTGAAGTTGGAGTTGGAATCCACATAAGCCTGCGCGATATACCTGGCGCCGCCGTCGCTGGGCAGATTATCGAACGAATAACTTATCGGGGTTTGATTCGCGGAGGATACATACGGGTAGGTTGCCACCCTTATAGGTACTTCCATCACGCTTACCGTGCTTACGAACCTGAACAGCTGTACGCGCACGGTGCCGGACGGAGTGCCGCCCTGTACGCTAACCATTCCGGAAAGCAGATTGCTGCCGGTCGGAATATCGGCGCCCGTTCCCGGATCTTCCAGGGTCATGTAATTATTGCGCGACTGCGGCACGGCCTGGGATACACTTATAGCCGATGTTATGCCGCCGTGCGGCTCAAAAGCCGGCTCAAACATCCCGTTGAAGCTGGAGTCCACAAAAGCGTCCACATAGTAATCGGCGGCGTAAGACAAGCCGCTGATAGCGAAGCTGCAGGAATTGCCGAGGCAGCCGGCGTTTATATTCATGGTCTGAACCGGAGCCCCGTAGAAACCGCCGCGGAACAGCCTTACTATCTTATCCCCGCCCTGATGTCCGCCGTAAGTGACGATGCCGCGGATCTCGCCTATATTCCCGCCGGCCATCTGGCCCGGATCCATGATAGTGAGCGCTGCGGTAGTGGAACCGCTCACAATGTAGCCGGGAAGATAAGCGTTCGGCTCGCCCGGATCCGTCATCTGATTACCGTTCAGATCGATAACGGACGACAACTGGTAGCTTGTGGTCGGATTCAGGAAACGCAGCGTGAAAGGGTAATCCGTAACTCCGTTGATAATAGCGAAGTAGTTTTCAGCGGAACAATCCTTCTGTTCGGAAGTGTTCTCGCAGGATTGGTTCCACGCGCTGACTTTAGCGGACCCCGTCATAGCGCCGTAATAATGCACAACACCGCTGAGATAGCCGGTTGAAGGAGGGGTAAGAGCTAGATTCCTGACCACGGTCGATGAGGTAGGCACAGATACAGGAGCCATCTCCCCATCGATCGAATACATAGCCATCGGTTCGCCGTTCCTATCATCCGGCTGACCGTTGCCGTTGAGATCCAGGAACGAAGCCATATAATAGGTGGCCCCGCCCATTACATCGCTCTTGGAATAGGTCCACGCGGTGGAGGAAGCATATTGGGTAAACGTTGAAACCACCTGCGAATACAAGATGTTCTCAAAGCTCTGGTCGCTTGCCCAGCCTACCCAGATATTGCCGGTTGAAATATAGTTCTGGCCAGGAATCGGAGTGTAGGTGATCGCGCCGCTCAGGATAGAGTTGCCGACTCCTCCACTGCCCGGATTTACGATGTTCAGGTTAACCCCGGTAGTTTGGGTGCTGGCGGTAACTGTGATAGAACGCGCGGAAATGAACGGCTCCATCACATCTTTCTGGTTATTGCTGTTCTCGTCAACGAAAGCCCTGATAGTGTAATCGGTAGCGGGCGCCAGCAGGTCAAGAATATATGCCTGATCCACGGTTTCATTTCCGCGCGTCACAGTGGAGAATTTCACCACTTCCAGATCGTACTGGTCGCTGCCGCGCTGCCTTGCCGCCTCTATTCTGATATTACCGGTCCGCCCGCCGTTATAAAATAGATTTCCGGACACCGAACCGACCGCAGGCTCCGCCAGCGTTATGGCAAGCGACGCGCTTGTCACGCCGCCGCTTACAGAAAACTGAACGGCCGTAGTGCCGCCGTAAACGCCGTACGGTTCGAAGGAGTCCTGGACCCCGTTACCGTTGACGTCCTTGAACGCCTTGAGATAGAAATTCCCGTCCCTGAGCCCTATGATCTCAAAATCCGAAACCGAGGTGGAGGACATCATTACCGGCCATGAATTAGCCGTCAGAGTTTCGTAAATCTGCACGACCGAAGGCCCGGTCATAGAACCGGAGTAACTGAGCGTGCCGGAGATCCTGCCGGCGAATCCGCCTGTCACATCAAAGCCCACGTTCAGGGCTCCGGACAGGCCGGAAGCGTAGGAAGTGGGTTCTATAAGATAAACTCCGGGAGTGTCCAGGGTATATTGTATCCTGGAGTTCATATCCCCGCCGCTATCGTCATCCCTTGCTACGACATCTCCGGTAGGACCCACCAGATACAGATAAGCGTCGTTTATGCCGTCCAACGGATCGGTCTTGTTCGCGTACACGGTGATCTGCGAGCCTGTAGGCACCTTGCCCGCGCCGTAACCGGCCTCCAGCGTGTAGACCCTGGTATAATAACCGGGACCCCGGTCCAGGGCCTCGCAGCCGGTGGCTGAAATCGTAACTCTTGTGGAAACCCCCACCGCCAGCGGCAACCTGTTGCAGACCTTAACATCTATGCCGGTAAGACTATTGCCCTGGGTCATATAAATATCAAAAGGCCTGGCTATGCCCCCATGAGTGCCGGAAGGCTCCTGCCTGCGGTCCTGTTTAAAATCATTGTTAAAGTCGCGATATCCGCGAACGTAATAGGAACCGTCCGGCAGACCCGAAACGGTATACGTAGCGGGCGCGGTGGAAACCATAATATCCATAAGGCTGGGCACATTGGCGTCCGGCGTGGTTGAAACGCGCACATGATAAAGCCCCTGCGTGGAGGTATCCACGGCATAGACCGTGCCGGTTATACTGCCGCCGGCGGACACATTGACCGGAGAGGAAAGCGCGGCGGGCAAACTGCGGTTCCGCCCCCAATCCGCGGCCTTGACCCTGTAGTACAACGGAACTCCCGCCAGGGGGTTAAAGTCCGTGAAAGAGGCGCCGGTGACAAAACTATCTCCGGAAACCCTTGTTACCGCCGAAGAGAAGGACGCATTTGTGCTCCTAAAAACCTCATAACCGATCAGATTGGAGGCGGCGGAAGCTATCCACTGCAGACTCACCCGCTGGAAGCCGGGCGTAGCGACCAGTCCGGATGGAGAAGCCGGAATAGCGGTGCTGCGTACAATGTTTATGTCCTGGCCGGAAAGACCGGAGGCTGCAAGGTAAATGGGGCCGGCAATAGCGCTGGCGTCTTCGTATATCTGTCTGGCGTTGTCGGCGTTATAATCCACGAACGCCCGTATGTAATAAGACGTATTGCTGGCTAGCCCGGTCAGATAATAGGCCTGCGTGGTATTGCCGGATAAGGCCACCGTGATGGGATTGGACAGGAACTCCTGCGTGGACGCCAGCAGGGTTATATTGCCCGTCATAAGGCCGGGATAATTGACCGTGCCCCTTATAAAATAACCGGTGGGAGCGGTGGTGGTCGCGATCGCAACCGCGGAATAAGCGCTTGCCACGCTCTGGGCGTTGAAGTTCAAGGCCCTGTAGTAATAGGTGGTGCCGGGGGTCAATCCCGCGTCAACGCGTGAAGTGACAGAAGTCCCCGTATAAGTGCTGTAAACGACGATATAGCCACCGGCAATAGCGGTGCTTCTTTGCAAAACGAAACGGTTAGTAGCGCTGGAAACGCCAAGATTCACTTCAGAGGCGCTAACTCCGTTGACAACAAGCTCGGGAGCGGCGGCTTTCGTATAAAGCGCGATCATGGATGAAAGCGGGCTGTCTCCGGCATAGTTATGCGCCCTGACGGCGCGCACGGAACTTATAGTATTAGCCCCGCCGGCCACTGTTTCGCTGTATTGGGTGGTGTTCGCATCCAGGACATGCAATATACCGCCTGTGGAAGTGGTCAGATAGTAACTGGTCTCGGTCGGCACATCGTTCCACGCCCAAAGTATAACGTCCGTGCTCAGGACCGTGCCGCTGAACGATTGCGGCGTATCGGGAACCGGAGCGGCGGTCAGCGCTATATCCGCCTGGGCCATGCCGTTAGCGGTCACAGATATATTATTGCGGCTGGAAGCGAATCTTTCACAATTTTCCGCGTCGCAATCCCACTGATTGTTTCCGTTTTTATCCAGGAAAGCGACGACCGTGTAATCCTCGGCCGGAGACAAAGTTCCGACATTGTAATAGACCTCGTTAATACAGCCGTACCACCAGCAAGGCTGGGCGAAGTACTCCGACTGGTTCTCTTTCACGAACGAACTTCCGGGAATGCCGTGACCGGCCTGCACCAAAACCCTTATTCCGAATTGAAGGCTGCCAAGGTCGATGCGTCCGTTGATCTGTCCCATATCCAGCAGGTTAATCGTGGCCGGCACATTTGTAACGACGTTTGAAGCCACATTCAACTGGACTGCGTTGGAACTCATCAGAGAAATAGGACCGGTTGACCCGTAATATCCGAACGGTTCGGGACCGCTGGGTTTATTGTCATAATCCAAGTCCCTGAAAGCGACCACATAATAAAGGGCCGGCCCGGGTATATCAGCTATACTGAAAGCCGAAACTCCTTCCGCCAGCGTAGTGGAAACTACGGGGTTCCCGCCTTCCAGGTTGGTGAACAAAGCCACCACGGTATTCCCGAACTGCTGAGCGCCTGAATAGCTGATGTTACCGTTCAGCGTGCCCGCGCCGGAATAGACCGTAACATCCCCGCCTGTCGCAGCCTGGCCTATCCGTATCCCGACTTGCGTGGGAGCGATCCCGCGTTGGGAAGGATCTTCCTGAATGTAAGCGGAAATAATTACGTTGTCGGAATCTCCCTGTGGTATCTCAATGCCGCCCATAGTGTAATAACTGGTACCGCCGGCAAGCGGACTGGGTATAGTATGGGTCCCGACGATAACGTCGACCATACAGCTTTCCGAGGGAGTCATGACCCGGCACTCATACCTGCTAAGATCGGGCCTGCGGCTGCCGGCATTTACAATAATGGTGCCGTTTGTGCCTCCGGCGTAGGTGACTAAGCCGGAAATCACGGCGTGCGTGTCACCCTCCACCGAATAATTCACGTAAAGCTGGCCGCTCACCCCGTTGGGATAATTCCACATCATGGTACCGAAGTCATAATTGGTGTTCATATGCAGCATAAGAGGCCCTGTCATGCCGGAATAAACGAAACTTGTGGAAGTGCCTACATAGAACCAAGGCGAGTTATAACCGACCTGGGCGATCAGGGCTCCCACGGGAGCGTTCGGATACACGCCGTTGTACATATTGCTGCCGGAGCCGGTGGCATAAACATAAACGCCATTAACCTGCCACTGGCCGGAAGCGGAAATATTTATGGTCTGACCGGAATATACGTCAACACCCGTATAAAGGGTTGACCAGACATCTATGGAATCACTGACGGTCCTGAGAGGCGTGGAAACCGGGTATATGGCTTGACCGGCCATAGTCCCCTTCAACAAGCCCACGCTGTCCGAAGAAAGCAGCACGGCCCCTATGGTGGAGCCTGAAACCGGGTTGGTGGCCGTCAGCATAACAAAGAAATACTGCGTAGCGCCGCTGCTGAGCAGTCCGACTTCGTTCGTGAATGAGATAGCGGCCTGTGAAGAAACTCCTCCGAAATAGCCGTTTCCCAGCAACATATCATTGTACGTTGAATTCGGTATGGAAGGATCATTATCGAACAGTCCGTTGCCGTCATCCTTGTAAACGGAAAGACTGAACTTGCCGGCTTCGGCCGTTCCAATGGAGCTGAACCTCAGACTTCCAACCGTGGCCTCTCCGCCGTTTGAAACAAGGCCTAACTTCATCACAGCCGCGGAATTTGTCTTGCCTATAAAACTTCCGGCAAAGAAAGCGGTGGTGGAAATTCCCACAATTCCACCGGCCTCCACGGAACCGGAATTAAGGGCTATATTATTCGTAACCGTCCCGCCTGTTGAAATAAGCACATCGGTCGCGGTACCGGAGCTTTCAAAAGCCGGATCGAAGCGTTCATTCTGGTTGACGTCTATATAAGCCAGCACGGTATAGGTGGCGGACGGAGCGGCGACCAGATATTGATACTCCCATTGGTCCAGGACCTGCCAATCGAACAACGAAGTGGCGGAAAGCGGCTGAGTATGCAATTCCACTATGGTCATGCCGGCCTGGTTAGTGGCGCTCTTGTCTATAGTTCCTGTGATCTTCCCCGTATCCAAAAGCGTCATGTTTCGCGTAAGAGCCGCACCAGTGGATAAATACACCGGCGCATTCAGCCAGCCGATTGGTTCCATGATGGAAGCCGTATAATCATAGTCAGAATTTGAGTCCCTGGTGGCCCACAGATAGTAAGTGGCGGGAGCTTTCAGACTTCCGAACGAATAGCCGGTTGACGCGGAAGTGCTAATGGCGGCAAAGCTGGAACTGGTCATATTCGTGGTAACAAAAACTATATAGTTTCCGGTCTTATTTCCGGAATAACTAAGGTTGCCTCCGATACTGCCGGTCCCGCCGCCGTCCGGATTCCAGATTATCCTGTTATCCGGGTCCGAAAGTTCATGCGGGGTCCCCATCTGAGCTCCGGAAGCGTTGTTCATATAAATCATGGCGGAACCGGTCAGGCCAACATTATTGGTGACCGACGCATCAAAACCCCAATTATCGAATGTGTAATCGCCCGAAGCCGCGGTAATGCTGAGAGCGGTGGCGCCGGACGCCAGATTCATTATCCTGACATTGTTGAACGTAAGCGCCGGAGAGTTGGATATTGCGATGCCGTTGGAACCACGTATATTAAGAAGGCCGGCGCCGTTCACTGTCACGGTGCCGCCGAATATAGATATCGGGTAATATCCCTCCGCCATCGGATCAATAGATGCGGATGTATTACCGGTAAAGGCGAGCGTTCCCGTGCCGGTAACGTTCAAGCCGCCCGGGCCTACCTGCAAGTCGCCCAGCCCGGCGCCCAGGTCAAGGACGCCGCCGGAAACGGTTATTGAAGAAGCGGCCAGGATATTGCCCGCTATGTCAAAAGTGCCGCCGCGTATATAGAGATAGTCCGTTATCTCAAGCCTGTTGATATTCATGCCCGGAGGATTTATCAGGCTGATACGGCCGTTGTATTCCGGATAGACATACAGGCTGTTCACGGTTATGTTAAGATTCCACAAACAATCCTTTGCGCCGGTGCCGCCGAAGACCACGTTATCTCCGTAGGCGGGCAGGACTCCGCCCTGCCAGTTCATGGGATTCCCGGCCTCGTTGCAGCCTACGCCTCCGCAAGCGGCTCCGGTCCAGATCTTGGTGACGGCCTGGGCGGCTTTTTCAAACATCATTATGCCGGTATTATCGTTATAGTCGTCGTCGTTCATCGCAAGGCGCAGCGTATCGCTGTAGCCGAGCACGATAGTGGTGGACCGGCCTACCACGAACCAGGGAGTCGAATCGCCGCGGGCTATAAGCGCTCCGCGGTAGGCCGAAGGCAAAGGACAAGTACTGGAACACTCGCCAGAACCGTCCGCGTTCACCTGATGTGTGGCGTCATAATTCCAATAGCCGGTCGCATTTATCTGCAAAGCCTGTCCCGCTATCACCGAAATATTGGTGTCGTAATTATATGATCCCATTTCGCTGGCATATATATAGTTCATCACAGTGGCTATGGCCGAATTAGCCGGCATGCCGGTAAGCGAATGCATAACGTCCGAACCGCCTATAGTGAACGCGGCCGTGCTTGTAATAGTGAGACGCGCGGTTTTGCCGATAGCGCTGGATCTGGGACTCACGGTCACAAAGTAAACACTGGTGGAAACGCCTATAGTCTCCGGGGTATAGAAGTTGAACGTACCGCCGTTACAGGGCGACGCATAACCGACATAGGAATCGTTTGTGTCGGAATATGCCCCGTCCCCGCTGTCCCTGTACACATACAAAGCATCCACGTCGGAACAGGGCACGACCGTGCCTCCAAGATTGACGGTCATTGCCGACCATTGAGAGGAGCCGGAATCCGTCCAAAGGGAAAGCTTCAGAGCGGAGTTGGTACTGTAATACCTCATGTAAGGGGAAGCGGCATTTTGCACCAGCAGGTTCACCGTCGTCGCGCCGGCTTCGGTGGTAAAGCTGAATGAATCCGGGTCAATAACCGCCGCGCTTTCATTAGCGAAATTAGACAGTTCAACCCTGTAAACCGTCCCGGCCGCAAGAGGCCCGTTTTTAAGTTCAAGCCTGTAAGTATTGCCTGAAACATATGTAAATGTGGAGAGAAGGTTGTACCGATCTTCCGCCCCGACAAACAGATTTATCTTACCGCCTATATCTCCCGCGTCCAGAACTATAGGTTCGCTGAAAGTTATATCTATAGCCGTCAACCCAAGGGAAACCCCGGTTGCGCCGGCGGTCGGATTGGTGGCGGTGATGGACGGTTTCCCCGCGGGAGCGGAGCCTGTTGTAGTGAAGGAGAAAGAAGCCGGATCCATTACTACTGCCGAACCGCTTTCAAAATTAGCGGCCTCTACCGTGTACACGGTGTTGGAGTCAAGATCCACATCCACCATAGCTATCCGGTAAGTATTGCCGTAGAGATTGCTAAAACCGGTAAATCTCGGGTTATGATACCCGCCCGGCTTGCTGAACATAAGATAAGGAGACAAACCATCGCCGCCGGCATTAAGCGAGGCCGGGGTCACAGGCTCACTGAATGTAATGTCGATATACCTTATGCCGCTTGAAACATCCACCGCCCCACCGTAAGGAACCGTTACCGTTATATAAGGCTTTGCGGCTACCACATCGGCAAGCTGGGCCAGCCGGACGGTTTTCATATCCCAGGTGGAAGAAGAACCGGAAACCAACAGCACGCCGGTCACATACGGATACCCGTAACCGTCCAGCGCGAGACCACCGGGTTCAAATCCGTATGCCGAAAAGGTCGTAGCACTGGACTGCCTGACCAAGGCGGGACTGAATTTGACCACCGTATTCTCATCATGCGCCGCGCCGCCGGCATTATAGCCGCCGGCTATATATACGTTGCCGACGCTATCCTGCGCGATACCGGCGCCCACAGCGTAAGCCGGGCTGTAGACCCCGGCGGTGGACTGCAGCACCAGATTGGAATTATATTTGGCAAGCAGCATCGCCTCGTGGTTAGCGGAACCGGCCAAATAAACGGCGCCGCTGGTGCTATTCTGCACTATGTCGACCGTATCAATATGATCGTCCGCATAACCCGGATAAGCGGTTGAAGAAACGAATACAAAAGCTCCGTCGAATTTAGCGGTGGCGTAATATGTGGCTCCGCCCATAAGCGAAAGGCCGGTCGCATAAATAAGAGAACCGTCGTCGGATACGGCTATACCCTTGCCATAGTCAACTCCGCCCGCGTTCCAGATATGAGCCGCGCCCTGCTGGACCAGATCGGAATTGTATTCGACTATTTTGTAATCGTTATTGCTCCCGCCCTCTCCGGCATTGTCCCCGATAACATATACCCTGCCGGCGCCATCCAGAGTTATACCGTAGGCGCTGGAAGCCCCCGCGAGCGTGACCGAAGAAACAATCGTTAGATCATGCGCGTATTTTATAGTCACGAACCCGGGCGCATAGTAGCCCTTACCGGTTACATAAATCCCGTTCGCATTCACGGCTAAAGCCGTGAAATCCACTCCCGAAAGGCCGGTCAAAGCGGCCACCTGGCCTGTGGAAGTGCTGTATTTTATCAACACGGAGTTAGGATACGCTATACCTATGGCATAAACGCTTGAACCATAGGCTTTTACATCTACACCCTGATCCATAGCCGTGCCGTTCAAAATCGAAGCGCTCGGCCCGTTAAGCCCTCCCCCGCTGAAGGACACCGGGGGCTGAACCAATCTCGCGTCCGACCTTATGGGATACACAGCCTGCTCCGCCATAACGCCTCCCACGGTGAATGAGGCGGTTGAATCTATGCCAAGATTTATACTGGAACCTAGAGCTGAAGCGGAGGGAGTAAGGGTAATGAACGAACCGTACGGATCGTTATTTATTATTCCCGCGGCCACAGGCAGGTCCACAAAAGCCGAGGTAACGGCGGCGCTTGAAATAAGCGCGTCGGTTCCCGGCTCCCAGATATCGTTTCGGTTGCTATCCACATAAAAACCCACATAGGCCGCCCGCGTATAGGGGCCATTCGGATTGACGCTTACCCTGACATTGGAAATAGAAGTTGAGGACGAAACGGTATAGATATCCATCCTCAAGGCGGCGGCTTCCACCCCGGTTGTAAAAGCGGCCGGCGAAGCGTCTGCGGTAGAGACATATACCGTAATAAGCTCCTCTTCCCCCGGAACCGGACCGGCAACAGAATCAAGTTTGGTTATACCGATACTCGCAGAATCACCGGCATCGGGCAGCGCACCCGACAGATAAACCTCTCCACCGGTGCCAAAGGCCATACCGCCGGGAGCCATGCCGTAGGCGGCAGGTACCGAAGCGCGGGTGGAGGCCTCCGCCGCAAAAGTTGCGGCATCGTACCGCGTTACACGGGCCTGGTTGCCATCCGACTGCGCAACAACAAAAAACTTGGAACCGGAAGATTTAAGATCGCCGAAAGCGGCGGCGCCCGCCATGGTGGCCGACGAATATCCGGCCGACATATTCGACCTGTCAAAGCGGTATATAGCGGTCTGGGTGCTGGTATTAAGAAGATAACTATAAGCCGCATAAACGCCTGTGGCGTCGGAAGTGACGCGGAAATGGTTGAAACCTTCCCCCTCGGCAAAAACGACGGGGGACGTACCAGCCGTCCCTGTATCCAGCTTGGACATGGTGGTAGCGGTACTCAGCCTGATGACAACAACCTGATCAGTTGAAACTGGATGCTGAAACCCCGTCACAAAAACGTCTCCCCCGCTTACATGTATGCCGATCCCCTGATCGGGACCGTTGGACGTATCGCTCCAATCTCCGGTAACGGAAGACAGGTTAGCCGACAGCCTGACCACTCTTATATCGTTACCGTAGGAACCCCCGTTATCCACCGCGGAAACCACATAAACCTCGCCGTCCGCGCCGAAATCCAACTGGCGCGCTCCCTGGTATCCTGACACGGTTATAGAGGAAACAAAAGAAAGATTGGAAGCGGCGTAACGGAATACGCGTATCCCGGAAACCAGGCCCTGGGCCGCCACATAAAGATCGCCGTTGACGGGGCTTATTTTTATATCGTTGAAAACCGCGTATTTAGCCGTAATTGAAGAAACGATAACGCCCGAAGCGTCATACTTCACAATAGCCGAGTCAGTCAGATTGGTGCCTATGATATAACTATTATCGGAGCCGTCCACGGCGATAGCGTTGCCGTAAGTGCTGTTGCCGTTTATCCTGCAGGAACCGCCGTTAGCGAAGTTCTCCACGCAGGAAACTATGGAAGGCGCCTGTGATTCCGGAGACCAGGGGTTCGGCTGGACATGGCCGTCGGTCATCGCCACATTATTACCCGAAACGTCGCCGATCGTGACATCGACCGCCGTAGGCGTACCAAGCTGGCCCAGGACTCCCCAGGGATGGGTGGAGGCAACCACTTGCCAGTCGAACGACGCCGTCAGGGCCATATAATATATCCCGGAGGGGATATCGGATATGGTATAGGACTGTGTAGTAGAAGGGTTGGGGATATGGGTGGAAGCGGTGACTCCTCTAAAATCAGCCGAGGTGCTGAGCCACACTGTGAGAACCGTATTCGGCTCATAAACGCCGCTGAAAGTGACTAAGCCCGAAACCTGGCGCCGGTCAAAAACCGTAGCGGGGGCATACCTCGCCCATTGCGCGCCGGCGCTGCTGGTCCAGGAAGCCGCGATGCCGCCGGCTACGGAGGACAGCGCTATATTGTACGGAAAATCCCCGCCCGCAAACATTGGGTACAGACTGACGGAGTTCCCCGGAGTAATCCTGGCCACATAGGCCGTAAACTCCGGCACGCCCTTATAACCCGCGACAAAACAGGCGCTATCCCTGCAAACCGCTTGGGAGTAGAGAGGCTCCAACCCGGCGGTCACTCCGGAGGAGAGGATAACCCCGGACGCGGACATTGTACCGAAGAGGAATCGCTGGTCCTGCCCTGTTACGGTGGAACATGTCAGAGCGAAACCGTCTGCGGTCGGGACTACATGCATATTATTTATATCGTCGGTGAAATTTGTGAACTGCACGCCCGCATTAGCGCCCAGGGACCAGGCGCCGCCGGTTACAACGGCTCCGTCATTGTCTATTCTTGTGGCGTAAACATTTTTATAACCGCTCCTTGCATCATCCCAAACAATATAAGCTCCGTTGGAACCGTCGGAAATACCGTTCACGATCCCTCCACGGGCCCCTGTACCGGAGACCAAAGTGGATGACCATACAGGGGAACCGTTGGTTTCGTTTAACCTATGCGCATAAATAGCCCAGTCTCCGGAAACCACTCCCGTTGAGACTACTATCAGCATGCCTGAAGAGGACGGGACTAAAGCCACATTACCGATAGAATCGGTGTTGGCCGCGGAGTACAGCTCTGTTCCGGAGGCTCCGGTAACGCAATCGCCAATGCCAGGCCAGGCGCAACCGCCTCCGGAGTTCTGCAATTTCTGAACCACCATCTTTAGACCCGATCCAACCGGATACCCCATCATAAAAACCGGTCCGCCGTCGGAAGAGATCTCCATCGTGCCACCGTCAATGATACCGGAAGATACCTGTATGCCGCCCACACCGCCCCACACTATGCTGCCGGAAGAAATAAAACGCTTTACTTTCATAACCTTGGCAGATCCGGCGGTTGAATCCACGTGTTCTCCCCAGGCCACGTTAAGGGCAGTCTGACCATCGTAGCTTAATTTAGGATCCACATATAAATCCTGATAATTGGCCGAAGTACTAACCCTTGTAAACCAATCCGGAACGCCGTTCATATTTATATGCTGCACATATACCTGATGATAGTTCGGATGCGCCGGAGCGGTGGCCGTCCAGACATTATATATCCCGCCAGTCTCATCCTGGATAGAATAAAAACTATCAACAGGGCCCTGCCCGGCGGCTCCCGGAAGATAATTTACCGCGCTGCCGGGCCAAACGCCCATCGCGCGTATCGGGATAAAGGCCAAAACAGCCGCCAATAGGAATTTTCTGAACAAATTTATGCGTGTTTTCGTCATAATAATTTCACCCTTGTTTTTAACGCTCATAAAAAATCAATCCCGAATCATTCAGCCTTCATCCCTCCGAAAATAGCCGATGCTATTTCCGGCCTAATACTCGTATGTAACCCCCATCAGATAACTGAACATCGCGTAACTATATTTATAAAGCTTCTCATATTTCATATTGGAACTCTGGCGCCCGTACTGCATGGAGGCCTTCAACTTGAAATTCTTCACAATGTCGTAAGAGACATCACCAGCCGCCGTAAGCTCGTCGATATAGATCTTGGCGGATTTATAAAGTCCGGCGGCGTCCTGCACAAGTCTTTCAGCATAGCCGGTCCGGACCCACCCCACGCCAAGCCGTGTTTCCCAGAACCGCTTTTCTCCCGCCAGGGGCGTCCGCAGGGACGCGTCCAGGCCGGTCCTGACCTTGCCGTAAGCGTAATAGTCCTTTATAAATTTGGTATTCTGCGCATCATAACTATTCTGGTTCGAACCGTTCATAACGTAGGCAAGGCTCAGACCCGGCGTCATCATTTTCCCGTTTGCCAGCTTCCTGGGGAACCGCCAGCCCAATTCGGCTGAGATCACATTGTCGCTTCTGGTATCGGACTTGAATTGCCCCGCCTCATTCACTACATGCTGATGGGCATAAGAACGCATAGTATAACTGACAGACGCATCCCCCAGGGACTCCCAGGGCATTTTAGCGTTGCCTGCGATATAGAAATTATTATTCATCGAATTCAGGGTATGATCGCCGGCCATTTCCCTGGCAAGACTTCCGTCAACGGCTCCGATCTGGGACTCCAGCGATGTGTAATTGTGGAATCTTATATTATAAATATCGTAGCCGACGCGAAGAGTGAAAGGATCGCTGTATTTATATTCCCCTTCAATGGAAAAACCGGGGCGTTTATAGTCAAAAAGACCGTCGCCCCAGGCTTCATCTTTTGTTTCTTTCAGGTACTCCCGCTTAAAGGCCAGCTCGGGCTTAATTTTTAAAAGAGGGCTGACGGAATAGACGCCTTTAACGGCCGCTTTGTGATCCATCAGCGCCTGAAAGAGCGTCCCGCCGCCCGCTAGGTCCGACACCTGTTTAGCGCCCTGATACCGGCCGCTATAGAGCGGGATAAGAGTAAACACCGGAGATAATTTCATGGAGGCGGAGGCAAGCAAAGAAGCGTTGCCGGCCAGAGCCCCTGCGTTGGTTTCATAAAAATACTGCCCGCCCATCAGGGACGCATTGTAGTAAGGGGTAATATCGTACGCGGTAAGCGGCAGGCGGCAGGCGGCCAGCAGCAGAACAATAAGATAGGCCGCTTTTTGAACAAACCTGTTGTTCTTCCGGCTTATAAATTCCGTAGTACCGCTAAATGTCATTCCCGCCTCCTCTGAATCCGCAAATCTGTTTGGGTTTATCTTATAAGCCCCGACTGTATCAGGGTCTTGGGTTCAATGACCAGATCGATCTTCCTTCCCCCGAACAAACTGCATGTCACCACCTGCTCGAAATTCCATTTCAGGAGAGTTTCCTTATAAGAAACCCCCGTGCGATTGCCGTCGAAATCACCCAGCGACGCGACCTGCCCCTCGTCGTTCACGATGTAGTTATCGTACTGTTCCCAGTAGCCGCCGGTACCGTAGGTAAGCCTGATTTTATCGTGCAAAACCGTCCCGTCCGGACTCCTGTCGGAGTTCTGCCCGGGAAGGGCGGTGCCCAAAGCGCCGTTATCCCCTATGTATTTGTGCAAGGCATCCTGCTCGGTGCCGTCATCTTTAAAATACGCTTGTATGCCGGTTCCGAGGGTACCGTTGTATGCGGTAACGCCCGTATTGGGTTCCCAGGTATTGAAGGTCACGCCGTTATATTTAATGTAATAATTATCAAAGAGCGTCTTCCAATACGCGCCGGAAACTCCAGCATAACTGTTGAGGGAAGAATCAAAATATGAGGACACGTCGTCGTTGGCCACAGCGTTTGCGTTCACATTAACCTGATGGCCGCCCGAAGCCAGCTCTTCAACCTTGTCCGTCAGATTGGACCTGGCGGTTTCGTAGGAGGTCATGTAGTATTGGCACGGAGCGCCCGCGCAGCCCCCGAGCTGTCCAAGAGCCACGCTCAGGTCGGTGGGAAGGGAAGTATTAAAAGTGCCTTTATAGAAAAAATAGTCGAACCTGCCGTTCCGGTCGTTCAGCACCACCAGCTTGAACTGGTTATCCCTGGGACGCACGATATACTGCTCCAGACGCACCCTCTCGCCGAAGACGTCTATCATGCTCTTGCCCTGCTGGTACTCGGCAAGCTTCATTTCCTCTGAAGCCGCGGCCATTACCTGTTCTTTAGTCATATCCAGGGCGACCTCGTTCTTCAGCCCCACCTGGTTTTCCTCTCTGCGCTGGGTACGGCCTTCCTCAATAGACTGAACGGAACCGATACCCCGCTCGTCCACGTTCACATGCTGTCCGGCATTAAGCAGGGACTCGTTGCCGGCGTTATCACTGACGGCCAGCAGCCCGGTTACAAGATCTACCGAAGTTTTACGCCCGTCCGTTTCCACCTCAAATTCGGTTCCGCGCACGGCGCAGACCGCGCTGGGGGTGCGCACCTCGAATTTTCTTTGGGCCTTTTTTACCCAGGCCTTGAGCCACCCCATTCCGAGCTTAACCGTAGTCGTAGTCGCGGCTCCGTCGGCGTCAAGCGTGACGGAAGAGGAAGAGCCCATGTCCACACGCGAGCCGTCTTCCAGATACATCCGAAGTTTGCCGCGCCAATTGGTTTTTATGGAATCCCCGGCTTTCAGCGTGCCGGAACCTTCCACTCTCTGCCACTCTCCGGCGCCCTGGCGTTTGACCTCCACTTTACCCCAGGTATCTGTGATCTTGGCCGCATCGGAAAAAACTTCCAGGCCCAAAAGCAGGAACAATGAAATTGAAACGGAAAAAAAACGATGAAAAACCGACGGGGATCCGGGAACGATATTCGCGTAAGCGCCGCGGCTAAAACGGCGCCCGCCGGGTTCGGCGGGGCCTATGGCCCCCGGACGGCCAACCGCTCCCCGGAACGGACCCATATCCGCTATAGTTTGACAGGTCATGGAAAATCCCCCATTGAATATCAAAAAAATCGCGACGCGCTCAAATTGCGTCCCGGCACGCTCCTAAACACCGTTACTATTATACATCGGCTACTGGGCGATGTTCAAGAGCCTTGTCATGTGATTTAGGATACACACTCAAAAGGGGAAGAGAAAAAGGGGCCGCTGCTTACTTCGCCACATTTTTAAGGTAACTTTCCACAATATCCTTTTGGGAGGAAGGGTAACGCTCCTGAAGCGACTCCATGACCTTTTTGCGCAGTTCGGCCGGCGGGATATAATCCCCCGCTTTCGGCAGTTTAACCGGAGAAGAATCCAGGCCGGAGGCCGGCCGCGTGAATACTCCGGAAGGTTTAGGAGAAGAGTCCATCCCGGCGGCGGCAGATTTCATTTTTTCAAGCATATCATCAAGGGTTTTGTTCCCCAGTTCAAGTTCGTTCAAAGCTTTCAATTGCTCTTCCCCGGCAGGCCTTATATTTTTAGCGGCGAAAGCTTCCACCGCCTTCGCCATGTAACCCCCGGCTTTTTCAAGCTTCTCTATCAGGCTTGCGGCCATCGCGCCTGAATAATTCCCGGTTATCAAAGCCGCCAGGGCGGCGCTTTCCTGCCTGACCCTTTCCTGTTTTTCGGCGGCTGAAAGGAACGGGGCCAGGGCGGCGGGCTCAAGCAGGGCGGCGTCAGATTCCAGCCGGGTGATACGGTCAACCCCGCCTTGGATCTCCGCCTCGGCCGCGCGCAAAGCCGGGGCGCAGGGAACGCAGGTGCTCTTCATAAGTTCTACGCGCGCGCCCTCAAGAACCGCGCGCGCGCCCGCCATATCCTTTGCTTTCAACCTCTCTTCGGCCCGCTGTACCGCCGGATAAACGCCCGGCGTCTCCTGTTTTACAGCGGCCAGGCTTTTAGCCGTCAACACCGGGGTATTTGACAATTCCGCGAGGAGACTGGTACGCGCCCGTTCGATTTTAACCAGCAAGGTTTCAGTAAGCTCTCTGCCCGCCGCGGTTTCCGCACTCTGCGCGTCATAAAGAGCTTTCCAGCGGCCGGACAGTTCGGCGGCCTTGTCCGCTTCTCCCCGCCCCTCGTCCGCGGAAGCCTGATAGGCCGCATACTCCTCCATCACCCGCCGCATCTGTGAAAGTTTTTCCGCCAGTTTCGCGGCCAGAGCCGAGGCCTTTGCCGCGTCTCTGCCTTTTATGGCGGCGGCCAGTTCGCCGGCCGCCTCAAGGGCGCTCTCAGCCGGCAGGACGAAGGTTTTACCATCAGTCTTGCGCGGAGGACGGTCTTTAATCAAGGCCTGTATGCGTGAAAGCTCGGCGCTTATCTTCTCAAGCGTCCTTTCAAGCTTACGCCAGTCCTTACCGCCGCCTGGGGCTCCGCCGGATGCGTCCTGTGAGCCGTTGGCGAAGGAGGAAAGTTCGCCGGCCATGTCCGAAGCGCTCCTGGCCATCCCTTCAAAACCGAACGCTGAGGAGCGGGCGCTTTCAAAACGCAAGGCGGCCTCAAGGCCGCGCTCACCGGCCTCCAGCGAATTCCTTAAAGACACATGGGTCTTTACCGCCTGGGCGGTCCGGCCCGAGAGAGTTTCAGGAACGGCCTTTTCCTGCGCGGTTTTTGCGCCGTAAGCCAGATCCTCCTTGAATAGCTCGAAGCGCGCCAGCGTACCAGAACCCAGATAAGGGTCATGATCAAGTTCTTTGCCCAGTTTTTCCGCGGAAACGGCGGTTTTCCTCCAGGCATTATTATAGGCCGCCATTTCCGCCGCGGTAAATACCCGGTTTCCGCCAAGATCCGAGATGATCCCGTTCTCCCGGTTTTTAAGTTCCCCGACTTCTTTCTTCAGCGCGTCGAGCCCGGCATAGGCCGAAGCGTGCCGGGCGGAAAAATCAGTGACCTTGACCTTGACGATACCGCTTACGGAGCAGACCGCGGCCGGAGAACGGTCGCAGGCCGAGAAATCAAACTCGGCTTCCGCCCCGTCGGGCAGGTCATAAAGCTCAAGCGCGTCCTCTCCGGAAAAGCGCCGCATCGAAAGCTCGGCAAAGACCTTAACGCTTTTGTCAAAAGAAAGGTCCGCAACCGGCCTGCCCCCGGACTGAACTTTCCTCCGAAGACGTATCTCCCTGAGACCTATATCGTCGGAGGCTTCATATACGGCCGTCACTTCTTCCTCCGGCGCGGACTCCAGGGCGCCAAACGCCGGAGAAAGCACCGCCACTACCGGCGCCTGGTCCGCCAGAACCCGGATAAAATGCGGATCGTCCGGTTCGGTTTCCCCATCCGCCGTTTTAAGCGAAAGCCTGTACGATACGTTCTCAGCGGCGGTAAACTCCGCCTTTAACCGCCCGCCGGCGGCCCGAAGAGGCATTTCCCCCGCGCCGTCGAATATTAAGGCCGCCGAAAACGGCTTCCCGGCCGCGGCGCCGGAAACAGTGATAAGGCTCCCCGCAAGAACCGCGCTTTCGAAAGGCAGATACTGGAAACTTGAACTCTTTTCACCGGTATAGACCGGAGGCATCACCGAAAAAAGGATATCTTTGAGCGCCGGAGGTTCTACCACCCTCAGACGATAAACCGAACTTTGCAGTTCTTTATATTTCAGGCGGTAGGCCAGATCCGACTCCAGGGAAACGCCCGCGTAAACGAAGTGTCCGGAACCTGCCCCGGTCATGAAACCCCTGCTCCAGGCGGCGCCGGGATAACCCGCTTTCCTGGAGAGTGGACCGCGGTTGGGAACCGCAGCAACGTTTTCCCCCGCACTAAGGAACAATTCAGGCTCGCCTTCGCCGCCGTTTTTAAAAACCGCTTCTATCCTGAAAGGGCGGCCCCGCATGATCCCGGCGTCTCCGGGTTTTATGTCCATCACATCCTCCAAGGGACGCAGGGACAACGGGCGCAGAGACCAGTAGAACGTCTGCGGATCGCTCCAGGCGATCACGGCGGCGGCGCAAAGACCCGATGCCAGCCCGGCCAGACGCGCCGGAGTAAAAACGCTTTTAAAGGAGATAAAACCGGGGAACGGCGCTTCTTTAAGCAGCTCCGCGGCATCCTCAAGATGGCGCCGCGCGAAGGCCGGGGAGGCTCCGGCGCAAAGAGCGCCCGCAGACAAATCCAGGGCGGACAACAGACGGCCTTTTAACTTTGGAAGGGCGGCCTCTGCGAGGACGGAAAAGCGCCTTAATCGCAGATCCGGCAGAAAATCGGCAAGGCCGGCGGACAATCTCCAGAGCAGCCAGGCGGCGGAAAAAGCCGTAAACAGGAGCCGCTGCTCCCGCGTCATACCGAACAGGAGAACCGCCCCCGCCGTGGCGGAGGCCAGCCACAAAGCGGCGGTCAGGCACTCAAGCAGAACACCGGCGGACCGCAGGCAGAACCATACGGCGCGCCAGGCGTTCAATTTTTTCAACCCAGGAGCGAGTGGATTATGAAGTGTGGAATATTCTCTCATTTCAACGCTCAAACCGATTGGGACATGTTTTTAAATACGCTTTAAGCACGTTACTCGCCAAGTTCAGCGCTATTTTGTGCGCACGGAATTTAAGGTTAAACCATAAGCGCGATTTACAATTTATCGCACGATATCCGCATTTTTTACATCCGCCCCTCAATAATCACGCGGTTCCGCAAGGCCAATTATATAATAATTCATTTATGCTAAAATATGTTTTTGCTATGGACAAACTCCGCTCCCTTGACGAATCTCTAGCCCGCATAAACCGGGACATAAACGCGCTTTTGGACGGCGTGGATAAAGCGGTTTACGACCACGAAAAAACCAGTTTTAATTTCATGGGGAAAGCCGTAAGATCGCGTTTCACGCTTTTATTCGGAGACGCTCTGGGCCTTGAACGCGGCACGGCTGAACGCATAAGCGCCGCGGCCGAGCTGATCCACACCGCCTCGCTGCTGCACGACGATTGTATAGACCGGGCGGCGCTCAGGCGCGGCCTCCCCACCCTGAATGAAAGCCTGGGGATCAATACCGCCATTCTGGTGGGAGACATGGTGGTATCTTTCGCTTTTGATTACGCCGTAAAAATAACCCCCGACACGCCCGGCAGCCTGGTAAGGGCGGTGCGCAGAATGACCGAGGGGGCGCTCCTAGAAGAGAATCTCCGTTATAAAAACACCTCGGCCGCGGAGGCGGAGCGCATTCTGCAGCTTAAGACCGGGGAACTTTTCCGCTGGTGCGCTCTTACCGCCTGCCATATGGCCAAAAAACCGGAACTCTACGAGGTCTGCGGGACGATCGGCAGGGAAACCGGAGTTATTTTCCAGATCACGGACGATGTGCTGGATTTTGAGGGCGAAGCCGGCCAAACGGGCAAAGACGCGCTAAAGGACATCACCGAAGGCAGAACAACCCTGCCCCTGATACTCGCCTTGAACGACCCTCGCTTCGCCGTGGAGATAAAAGCGGAGCTGACGTCATTAAAAACCGACTTAAGCGGGAACCTGGCGCCCGCGCTGCGCATAGCCGACCTTGTAAAAAAGAACGGCTTCTGCGCCGGCGCCCGCGCGATCGCCGCGGAAAAGATGCGTTCCCTTGAAAAGGAAATCGCGCGCCTGCCGGAGCGGGCGGCAGCCGGCACATTTAAAAACTATATCTACGCCCTGTCCTCCAGAACAAAATAAAGCTGGAAGAAAATCAAGTTCGGAAGCCTCCATACCGGGGAAAGCGGACGATCATGAAAAATTTTTTTATAATTTTCAGGGCTTATTCCTGGCCGGCTTCGATAGTGCCGGTAATAATCGGTTCGGTGGTTTCGCATAATTACGTGGCTTTTTCCTGGGCTGATTTCGCTCTTACCCTTACGGCCGCTCTGGCCGTCCATTCCGCCGCCAATCTCGCCAATACTTATTTTGATTTCAGGAACGGAGTGGATAAACCCGGCTTTTCCGACGACCGGGCTTTGGTGGACGGACTGCTGACCCCGCTCACCGCGCTCAGACTCACCTTCGCGCTTTTCGCCGCAGCGGCCGCCATAGGCGTCTATCTCTCGCTGAAACATCGCCTACCGCTGCTGTTGGCATTGGGAGCGTCCGGTTTTTTGCTGGCCTGGTTTTACACCGCGGGAAACATAAGTTACAAATACAGGGCGCTTGGCGATCTGGGAATTTTTTTCGCCTTCGGCCCGCTCATTGTCTCCGGCACGGCGCTGATCCAGACAGGCCGGATACTGGCGGAAGCTCTGTGGGCCTCGGTACCGGTAGGACTATTGATAACAGCCATCCTCCATGCCAATAATATGCGAGACTTTTCCTCTGATCGCGGCGCGGGAATAAAAACCCTGGCGGGACTGCTGGGCCGGGAGAGATCAAGGACATTTTATCGGATAATTTTATTCACTCCCTACGCGTTCGCTTTGCTCAGCGGGCTGTGGCCGGCTGTTTTCACCGCGGCTTCCATCCCATTCGCCCTTAAGTTGGATGCCATGGCCGCCGCCGCGGATTTATCGCCGCTGGTCAAAAAAACCGCCGGATTTGTCACGATCTTCGGCGTACTTTTTTCCGCCGGACTCTGGATCCAGCCGCTTATTTGCGGAGATCTTCGAACTGCGCCGCTTTTCCAGTGAGATATGACTTCCATTCCGCAACTTTAGGGCTGCCGGCATTTGTATTGAGCCTGTTTTTTTTATAGATTATAGGGGTATTTAGAAAGGTTGGAGGATACGACATGAAGATAAAGACACTACTAATAAGCTCTCTTTCCGTTTTTATTGCGCTGGCCGCGGTTTCCTGCAATAAAAAAACCGTAAGGAATTCAGACGATTTAAAAATCGACCTAACCACCGACACCTCAGCCAACCCAGACCTGACCATCGCCGACAATATGAACACCGAGGGAGATATCCGCGGCGGAGAGTTCGTCTCCCAGGACACCATTCAGCCAATATATTTTGACTTTGACATGTACGGCCTTTCCGATGAAACCCGCAAAACCCTGCAAAAGAACGCGGAAACCATAAAAACCCACAAGGAATGGACCGTTCTGGTGGAAGGCCATTGCGACAGCCGCGGGACCGTGGAGTATAATTTAGCCCTGGGCCAAAAAAGAGCCAAGGAAGTCCGTGACTATTATACCCGCCTGGGCGTGCCTGAATCCGCCATAGGCACCATCTCCTACGGCAAGGAACAACCCGTCTGCGAAGATGAAACCGAAGACTGCTGGGCAAAAAACAGAAAAGCCGACACCAAAGTAAAGACGCAGACAAAATAAAACAATATGAGAAAATTTTTTAAAATCGCCGCCGTCTTTGCCGCGTTCTCCCCGCTATGGGGCTGCGTGGCCACACAACAGGACATGCTCCAGATGCAGAGCCAGATGGACGACCTGAACACCAATATAAACAATATGCAGAAGAACCAGGCTGACCTGGCGGTAAAGATAGATTCCCTTTCCACCAGCTTAAATGCCTTCTCCGAAACCCTTAAAGATATCACCTCTCAGATGGCCCGTCTTTCGGGCCGCCTTGATGAACTGGACGCCATGATGAACAAGCGCGTCAACGCCATCGGAGCCAGCATAAAAAAACAGCAGGAAGACGTGGAATCGGCCCTGTTGCCCGCCAAGCTCTATAACGACGCCTACAACGCGTTTCTCAACAATAACTTCGACGGCGCGGGGACCGGCTTCAAAGCTTATCTGTCCAAGTTCCCGGGCGGAGATCAGGCTGAAAACGCCTATTACTATCTCGGAGAATCGCTTTACCTCAAGGAAAAATGGCAGGATGCCGCGCTCAGCTACGCCATGATCCTGGATAAATTCCCGAGATCTTCCCGGGTCCCGGCGGCCAGGCTGAAATACGCACTGTCAATACTCAAATTCCCGGAAGACAAGAAAGCCGAGGCCCTGAAATATCTGGAGTCCATCACGCGGGACTATCCCAAGTCGCAGGAAGCCTCCACGGCCAAGGTCTATATCTCCAAACTAAAACAACCCGCCAAGACGGAAGCAAAACCCAAAGCCCATAAGGCGGAATAAAGCGTGGGAAATAAATTTTAATTATTTGCGTTTCATATTTCCCTTTGTACGACTCCACAGCCAGATGAAAAAAATCCCGCCGGTGTTATTCTTGCTGTCCGTTTTTTGGGCGAACGCGGCCGCCCAGACCGATGTTTATATAGGCCTGGCCGCCGGCAAAGAATATAAAAAAACCGCGCTGGCCATGGCGATGTTCCTCCCGGCCAGGCCCGACAAACCCGAAGACCTTGAACTCGCCGGACAGTTCCGCGACATCGTCCGCGCGGATCTGATGTATTCCCGCTATTTCGAGGTCAAAGAAGAGCCCTTGAATCCGGCCAACCTGTCCACCGGGCCGGAGGCCCTGAAATTTTGGAAAACAACCGGCGCCGCCTGGCTGGTGAGCGGCAAGGCTTCCCGTAGCGAAACCGTCTGGACCTTTAACGCGCGTCTGCACGATCTGGAAAGCGGCAAAGTCATTTTGGAAAAATTCTACCAGGGCGAACCGCGCGCGATGCGGAGGGCGGCGCATCTCTTCTCCGACGACGTCATTCTGCGCGTGACCGGGAGAAAGGGCCTGGCCCACTCAAAGATAGCTTTTTCCAACAACTCCTCCGGAGCCCCGGAGATCTACACCGTAGATTATGACGGGGAGAATCTGGTCAAGCTCACCAACGACCGGTCTATCGCGCTCCTTCCCAGGTGGTCGCAGGACGCTTCCCGGATCTATTACACCACCTACCGCTACGGCAACCCGGACATGTTCGAGATAGATCTGAAAGCCGGCAAGATCCGCCCTTTCACCACTTTCCAGGGGCTGAACATTCCCGGCGGCTTCTCGCCCGACGGCGCGACCATGGTCATGACCCTCTCTAAAGGCGACGACCCCAATATCTTCAGCCTCAATATCGTTACGAAGGAGTTAAAAAAACTGTTGACCCGTTTTGGAGTCAGTTCTTCACCGACCTACGCCCCGGATGGGCGGCAGATAGCCTTCATCTCCGACCGCGCCGGCAATCCGCAGATCTTCGTATTGGACCTGGAGACGAAGAAAACGCGCAAGCTCACCCGCATGAACTGGTGCGACTCTCCCAACTGGTCCCCGTCCGGCGAGTGGATAGTCTTCTCCGGCAGGGAAACCGTTAAAGAAAAACTCAATATTTTCATTACCGACCTCACCGGCAGCCAGGTCCGCCGCCTTACGAACAACAGCGGCGACAATGAAGACCCCTCCTGGTCGCCCGACGGCAGGTTTATTGCTTTCACCTCAACCCGGCGGGGCAGGCGGGAACTTTTCATCATGGACTCGGACGGCTCGGCCCCCCATTCCCTGACCGACCTCAAAGGCAAGACCTCCACCCCCAACTGGAGCCCGTAAACACTAGCACAACGTCGGATTTATCCGTACCCCACCGGAAACTTTATACCGGGCTGGCTGGCTTTGGCTAAAGCCAACAAGCCCGGCGTTACGTATTATTAAGAAATTAATTAAAGATGTTCTTTACAGTATCTAGGAGGCGGCCGAAAAAGCCGGCCTTTTCGCGGGGAGCGGATTTAAGACGGAAAGCCTTGGAATCTTTAAGGACGCGGGGCACTTCCGAATCGAAAAAATTGAAGAAATCCTCTCCGAGACGCTTGCGGCGCTCGGATAGAACGCTTGAACTGATAACATCCTCCACGGCGAAGTATTCGGAACCGCAGAAAGCCTGGATGTAAGGGTTCTCCATGAACTCCTGCACGGCGTCATCGTCGCTCATGTTCTTGACCAGCTTGACCACCAGAAGCCCGCAAATAAGCCGGGAATCCTTGGCGGGGCGGCCCTGCCCAAGTGAAAAATAACGGCTATAGATCTCATCCAGCTTGTCCCAGGGCATAACCTCGGCCAATTTAAGCCAGCGGTTGCCGTAATCAAGCCGAACCCCGAGATTGAAAAGTTTAGGGAAAAGCAGCGGATTGATTGATTTGTCTGAACGGTACATAGAAGAATTGTTGGTTGTCAGGAGGCAGAATGAGGGGGACAATGTGTTCTACCCCAACCACTATCTACCGCCCGCCATCGACTATCCTTATTTCTCCGGCGTAAAACATTTGCGGCAACGGGCCTCGTATTTGTCCCCGGAACCGACTTCTATGCGCTTAGAACTGTCCGTCAGGCGCTGACTGAAATGCGCCGGATTTCCGCAGACCATGCAGATGGCCAGGTTTTTGGTTACGAACTCGGAAACCGCCATAAGCTTTGCCATATTGACGAAAGGCTCACCGCGGTAATCCTGGTCCAGACCGGCTACTATAACCCTTTTACCGGAATCGGCCAGCTTCTGTGCCACTTCCACTATTTCTTCGCCAAAGAAATGCGCCTCGTCTATTCCCACCACCTGCGTTTCCGGCAGCACTTCCTTAAGTATTTCTTTAGCGGTCTTTACCGGCTTGGCGGCCAGCGTGGATTTGTCGTGCGAGACCAGGTGCTCCCTAGAATAGCGCACATCCAGGTGTGAGTTAAAAACCTGTACCTTCTGCCTGGCGATGCTGGCCAGCTTCAGACGGCGTATAAGCTCCTGGGTCTTGCCGGAAAACATGCTTCCGCAGACAACCTCTATCCATCCCGCGGAAGAAGAATATATATTAGGAATCATATGTCTCCCCTGAAGACCCGTAATTAAGAATAAAATGCTTCCAAAAATCCCGGCTTCTCGGCTCAGCTGAAACGATTCCTGAAATATTCCCAGGTAAGTTTTAATCCTGCCGGAAAACCGACCAGCGGCTTGTACCCCAGCTCCCGGCGGGCGCGCGAGATATCGGAGTAGGTCTTGCGAATGTCTCCCTTGCGCTTCGGCAGAAAAACCTTCTCCACCTTTTTACCGGTTATTTTTTCAAGCTCGCGGGCTATATCAAGCAGCGAGATATTGGTGCCGGTGGCCACGTTTATGGTAAGACCGGAAACGCGGCTCGGGGCCAGAGCGGCGCGGATGTTGCCGTCCACCACGTTAGAAACAAAAGTGAAGTCGCGGGACTGGAGGCCGTCCCAGTGAATTTCAAGGGGTTTGCCCTGAATGACCAGTTCCATAAACCTGGGAATAACCGCCGAATAAACGGACTCGGGATTCTGCCGCGGCCCGAAAACATTGAAATAGCGGAGAGCGACGGTCTCCAGCCCGTAGGTTCTGGCGAAAACCCGGCAGTAATGTTCGCCGGCCAGCTTGCTTACGGCGTACGGAGAAACCGGAGCCGTGGGTAGGCTTTCTTTTTGCGGAAAAATCCGGCATTCCCCGTAAGCCGAACTGGTGGCCGCGTAAACAAAGCGTTTGATCCCAGCCTCTTTAGCCGCCATAAGGGCGTTCAGGGTTCCGGTGGCGTTATTATCGTTGGCGGCGCGCGGGTTATCAACCGACTTCGGCACGGAACGGAAAGCCGCCTGATGCAGCACATAGGTAACGCCTTTCATCGCTTTTTTCAGATGTTCGGGATTGCGGATATCGCCTTTAAAAAGCTTGATCCGGCCGAGGAAAGGGGCAAGGTTCTCTTTTCTGCCGGTCGAAAAATTATCAAGAACGCGCACGGTCTCTCCCCGGCGCACAAGTTCTTCCGTAATATTGGAGCCGATGAACCCGGCTCCGCCAGTAACCAGCCAAACAGGTTTTTTCATACTCATCCTTGATTACGATAAAATCTTGTCCGTTTCGGCGGACAGGGATAGTTTACCATTTTTTAAAAAATCAAAAAAAGCTCAGTATCAGTCCCGGAGCTCCCCGTCCTTGCGCCAGGGGTGCCAATAATTCCTGGAAGAATCTTCAAGCGGATCACGTTTGTTTGAATCGTTCATCTTAAGGCTCACCAGGAAATGAAACTCGTTTACGCCACGTCGCACCATAAAATGCCAGCTCGTATGGAAATCGTGAAAATCTTTATACAGGACGAGGCCCTTTTCAAAAAAATTGACGCTTTTATCTCCGGGCGCGGTGAACCGCACCAGCTTGTAGCGCAGAACGCCTTCCGCCCGCCACGACTGCGCCCAGGGCACCCTGAACCCCATCATCTGGTTCAGGACATAATCATGCGGCTGGCTGCTGTAATGGGCCAGACCCACTCCCAGATAGTTCTTTTCATCCCCGGAATACACCTGGGCCACAAAACTCTTGTTCCCGTCCCCAAAGCGGTAGGAATCCTGCAGGTAGATGTCCAGATTTTTGCGCGGGGCATGATAGAACTCAACGGTCATGGTCGAAAGCCGGCGGCTGAAACTGCCCCCCATGCCGTCGCGCATATCATAAGAAGCGCCGGCCTTGAAATAGGTAGTGTAAACGGGAGTGATAAAAAGCTGGGAGGACAGCGATCTAAGCTCCTCGCCCTTGTCGGCCGCGGTCCGGTCTTTTCCCAGCCGGTTCACAACCATCCGGGCCAGATAGGAGTACCCAAGGTCCAACGAGCCCCAGAGCCGGTCATAGCGGATATTCGTATTCACGCCGTAGCGCCCTATCCACTGATCGGTGGTAACGGCGCTGGTGGCTATCGCAAGGCTCTGGTCATAGGACGCAGAAGGCAGCATCGTAAGGCTGCGGGCCAGCGGCAGCGTTTGGGAAACCGTCCAGGCGCCCCGGCCCTTACGCTGAAAATAAGGCGTCCCGGCTTCCTTGGCGTTCTCAAAAAAACCGTTGAAAGAGTGAAGACCAGGGATTTTACCGATAGTGAACGGCAGTTTTTGAAAATCCAGCCGCGGGGCGGATTCATAAGATTTGTCAAAACTCACAAGATCGGACGAACGTTCATATTTTGTGGCCGCGCTCACCCTGGTGACCGTGGTATTGGAACCCCGCGTGAAAGCCAGGCTCGCCTGTTTATCGGGGCTGACGGCAAAAGGGTTGGCTCTGAAATAATCGTTGTTAAACTCCGGATCGGAAAGCAGACGGAAAGACGACTGGCTATAATAGGAGACCGGATCGCTTTCGTTGAAACGGTTAAGGCTGTGCCAGTATCCGCCGTTCATACCCCAGCGGTCATGACTGGTCCCGGATTCCCGAATACGGTACATGGAAAGGTTCGCGTTGGTCTTCTCTTTTTTCTGGTAGTCCACCTCTCCGCCGGTGCCGAAGCTTTTCTTGCTGAAATAGTCCAGATAAAGTTTGCCTCTGGTCTCGGGATTGAATTTGTAGGCGTAAGTGGACTTGGCGAAATAACCGCTGCGGTTGTCGTGGCCGAAATGGAAGGAACTCACGAACGGCGTTCCTCCGCCCAGCGGTTTATAAAGCACCGGGAAATAGAAGATCGGCACGCGGCCCAGGTAGAAAAGATTGTTATAGGTCAGGAAATACTTTCCCGGCACAAGATAGATCCGGGAAGCCCGGATCTTAAAGTGCGGCGGAGTTTCGTCGCAGGAGGTAAGCCTGGCTTTCTTATAAACATACCGGCCGGGGGACAATTCCACCCGCTTGCCGGAAAAGAAAAAACCCGCATACGCGAGACGGCCGTCGTTTATGTAACCGGTGTTCGCGGCATAATCAAAAACGCCGCTCTTACCGTAGATGGTGCCGGACGCGTCGTTCAGCACAAAATCTTCCGGGGCATAGATCGTATTGCTGGACGAATTCACCGTCAGACGCCTGGCCTTTATGGTCTTCGTCAGTTTTTCGTCGGGCCCAAGTTCGTCCAACTGGACGTTGCCCTGGAGATTTATGACCCGCGTGTTTTCGTTAAAATCGCCCTGATCCGAAGAGAATACCACCCTGTGCACGCCCGTGGACAAGGGCAGCTCGTAGGCCCGCGCCGCTGAAGCGTATAGGAGGACAAGCGTTAGGATAAATTTTGCTTTTTTCATTCTCCGTTCACTATCCCCCAGCCGGTACTAAACCCCGGCCGGGGATTTCGCATTAACCTTCTCCATACCCAGCAACGCGGCGCCGTAAACGCCCAGATCTGCGTTCCCGGCCACCACCAATTTCACGCTTACAAAAGGCGTCTTTATCTGCTGCGAGGCGAACACCTTTTTGACCGAGCCCAGAAAATGTCTGGAGGCCTTGGACACGCCGCCGGTCAGCACAACGCAGTCCGGGTTAAAGATAAGTATCATGTCGGCCAGTCCGCGCCCCAGACTTTCCCCCATGTCCCGCCAGACCTTGAGCGCGGCCCCGTGCCCCTGATCCGCCGCCTTGGTCAGGCAAATGGTGTTAAGCCGCTCCCTGCCAGGGGCTGAATATTTGTGGATGAAAGCCTCCGGATCCTTTATGCCCCGCCTGGCCGCGCGTATAATGGCGTAACTGCCGCAATAGGCCTCCATACAGCCTTTAGCGCCGCAGTGGCATTGCTCCCCGCCTCTTTCCAGTTTATTATGACCGAGCTCTCCGGCCGATCCGCTGGCGCCATGGTAAAGTTTCCCGTTCAATATAATACCGCCGCCTATACCGGTACCCAGGGTCACGGCCACCACGTTCCGGTATTTCCTTTTAAGTTCCATTTCGTAGGCGCCCCAGGCGGCCATGTTCGCGTCGTTTTCCAGCACGCAGGGCAGACCCGTCAGTTTTTTAAGGGGGGCGACCAGGCCAACATTCCGCCACCGGTCCAGATTGGGAGAGAAGCGCATCAAGCCCTTTTCGGGGTCTATGTCGCCCGCCGCGCCTATGCCGATGGAGACGGGATTCCATTTGCTCTTAAGCTTTTTAACCGCCGCCCCAAGCCTCTTCATAAAATCCACCTGGCCGCGCTCGGCCATAGTATGGAACCTTTCCTCGTGCAGAAGGTTGCTATTCGAATCTATTACTATAATTTTAGTGTTGGTGCCGCCTATATCTATGCCGATTCCTTTCATATTAACTCCTTGAGTTAAAGAGGCTGGAAGCTAAGGGCTGAAAGTCAGGGAGAGCTTTTCTCAAGCCTCTCCCCAGGCCCGCTATCCTCTATCCCCTAATACTTTCAACGCCACACCGACCAGATAAAATGACCCGAGCACTACCGCCGTCCCGGTCCGCGCGCCGGAGGCAAGGGCCGCTTCTATGTCGTCCTGCACTTCTATCTCCGCAGCCGGCCGGAGTCTGGAGAACTCATCCGCCAGAATGCAGGGATCAACCGCCCGTTCGGAAGGCGGCTTGGTAAAAATCACTTTCGCGGCATAAGGCGCCAGAGTCCCGAGTATGGATAAATGGTCCTTGTCGTTCAGGAAACCGGCCACAAATACCACGCCCTTATCTTTAAACGGCGACTTTTCGAAAGTCGCAGCGAAAGCTTTTATAGCCTCGGGATTATGGGCGCCGTCCAGAATATAGACCGTCCCTCCCCGGTTCAGAACCTGGAAGCGACCCGGCCAATCCACGCGCGCGAACCCCTCCGCTATGCTGGCCTTACTTATCTTAAAATTTCCGGACCCGTTTAAGATAGCTATCCCTTCATAAACCAAAGTGGCGTTCGAAACCTGCCCCGTCCCCATAAGCCCCAAATCCAGTTCCTCGCCGGTTTTTTTATGCCTGAGACGCATACGTCCGCGCGCCCAGTCATAACCCGCCGCTGAAAAGGTCGGCGCCATTAAATGCGCCTGCGCTTCCTTAAGCGCCGCTTCCCGCAATACCGGCCCGCGGGCCGCTTCGGATAAAACCGGGGCCAAGCATATTCCACCGCGCTTGATGATCCCCGCTTTCTGGCCGGCTATCTCCGCAATAGTATCGCCCAGGTATTTTTCATGATCGTAATCCACCGAAGTTATGACGGACAGTTCCGGCCCGGGCAGAACATTTGTGGTGTCAAAGCGTCCGCCTATCCCCACTTCTGCCACGGCAATATCGGTCTTCTCGCGCTCAAAATGCAGGAAGGCCATGCAGGTCAGCAGTTCGAAAAAGCTTAGGTCCGGTCCGGCTTTTAAAACCTCATCGAACAACGCGGCGAATTTTTTCTTACTTATCTCACAGCCGTCTATCTTTATACGCTCCGTAAGATCCACCAGGTGAGGGCTGATAAACAGGCCGGTCTTATAACCCGCCGCCCGGAACACGGAGTCAAACAGCGCGCAGACCGAACCCTTGCCGTTGGTGCCGGTGACATGCACAGCCCGGATCTTCTCGTGCGGGTTCCCTAAGTTCTTTAGGGCGGCGTAAACCCTTTCCAAACCGTCCTTCTTAATGAAGTTCTGACGCTCGGAGAGTATTTTAGAAGCTTGTTCAAAAGTCATAATTAAACTGCTAGACAGCTGGACCGCTAGGCGGCTGGACGGCCAGAGACTGAAACTGCTGAATATGCGCACACTGTCGCTTTTCTTGGGCAGTCTAGCTGCCTAGCCGTCTCGCAGTCTAGCTGTCCCACGGTCTAGCCGCTTCTCACGCTTTTACGCGCGTTATTTTCACTCCGGCCAGGCGGAGCTTGTCTTCTATTTTCTGGTAGCCGCGGTCTATATGATAAACCCTTCTTATGACGGTCATTCCCTTCGCCGCGGCCGCGGCCACGATAAGCGCCGCGCCGGCACGGATATCCGAAGCCATTACAGGCGCGCCCAGGAGGCGTTCCACCCCCCGGATCACGGCCTTGCGTTCCAATACCGTTATATCAGCGCCCATGCGCATCAGTTCGGCGGCGTGCATGAACCTGTTCTCGAATATTTCCTCATTAACTTCGCAAACGCCTTTGGCGCGCGCCATGAAAGCCATCCACGGCGCCTGAAGATCGGTCGGAAATCCGGGATGGGGCTCGGTAATGATGTCCACGGGCTTCGGGCGTGCGCCGGAAGAGATCACTGTAATAGTGTTTTTTTCCCCGAAAACCCTGACGCCGGCCCTGGTAAGGGCGCGGGCCAGCGGTTCCACAAGGGCGATATTGGTGTTCGTCAGTTTTAGGGCGCCGCCGGCGGCGGCCGCCGCCAGCATAAAAGTTCCGGTCTCTATCCTGTCCGGCATAACTTCGTATTTGAGGCCTTTCAGCATTTTAACGCCGGAGATCTTTATGACCGAAGAACCTTCCCCCTCCACACCGGCGCCCATTTTCCTGAGCGCGCGCGCCAGATCAGAGATCTCAGGCTCGCGGGCGCAGTTCTCAAGCGTCGTAATCCCCTTGATCAGGGAAGCGCACATCATCAGATTTTCGGTAGCGCCGACACTGGGAAAACGAAATTTTACACGCGCGGGTTTAAGCCGCGCGGCGGTCATTATAACATCGCCCTTTTCGTAAGAAACTTCGGCGCCGAGTTTTTTAAAAGCTTCAAGGTGAATGTCTATCGGACGTACGCCTATTATGCAGCCCCCCGGCAGGGAAAATCTGACTTTCTTATACCGGGCGAGCAGCGGCCCCGCAACCAGCATGGAGGCGCGCATCTTCCGCACCAGATCATAGGGCGCATGATGCTTGAGGGCGGAAGCTTCATGCACCGTGAAAGTATTGAAACCGAAAAAGCACTTCTTACCCAGGTAATTTAAAAGCTCGAAAGCGGACTTAATATCCATAAGTTCGGGAATATTCTTTATCTCGCATTTATCCCTGGTCAGCATGGTGGCCGCGAGTATTGGCAGAGCGGCGTTTTTAGAACCGCTTATTTTCACTTCGCCGTTTACCGTCCGGCCGCCATGTATAACAAAATTATCCATAAATAAATTGCTCCAGTATTAAGTGATTAACGGATCAAGCACCGGAATTTAAGGATACCGATTCCTTAAAAACCGGCATAACTTAATCGCTGCCTGACCGCGCAAATAAAACGTTGTTTACCGTTAAGATCTTTTATAACCCTGCGCGTCTTCCAGATTCTTTTATCCAAAAGCTTTACCGCCGCGGGCCCCTGGGTGTCGCCAAGCTCCATAAAAAGAGCGCCGCCGCGTTTTAGCGCGGCGGGCGCCTGCGCTATGATCTCCTTAGCCACGGCAAGCCCGTCCGGGCCGCCATCCAGCGCGAGCCGCGGTTCCGACAACACTTCTTTATCCAGCCCGGCTATCACTCCGGTCGGAATATAGGGAGGGTTTGAGACTATCAGGTCAAAAGGTCCGCCGGAATCTTTAACCGCGGAGACCGCCAGGAAATTCATCCGGCCGGTGAAACCCAGAGCGCGGGCATTTTCCATGCAGCAGGCAAGCGCCCGTTTAGACTTCTCCGCCGCGCTCACCCTGGCCGCGGGAAATCTGCGGGCCAGGGCCAGCGCGATCGCGCCGGAACCGGCGCCGAAATCCAGAATATCCGGAGCGCCGCCTAACCGGCTTCCAAGTATGAATTCTATAGCCAGACCCACTAGTTCCTCTGTTTCCGGCCTGGGCACCAGCACTCGCGCGTCCACTTTAAGCGACAGGCCGCAGAAAGGCTGGGAGCCGAGAATGTAGGCCAGGGGTTCCCCTTCCGCCTTGCGCGCCAGAAACTTATTAAATTCTTTAACCTTAGCCGGCGGAACTACGGCTCCGCCTTCGGCGAGCATGGTAAGCCTGTCGATGTTCAGCAGATGCGCCAGCAGCCAGGAGCAGTTAAGCCCCGCTTCGGAGATTCCGGCGGCTTCAAGCAGAGCCGTCCCTTCAGTCAGCAGGTTCTTCGTGGTTCGCATCTCTTTTTTTACTCATGTTAAGTTTAACGTCTTCAAGCATAACTTTTATGCCGCCTTCCATTATCTCGTCCATATTATACCAGGACATCTGGATACGATGATCGGTTACACGGCTCTGCGGAAAATTGTAGGTCCTTATCTTTTCAGTGCGGCCGCCGGTCCCGACCTGCTTATTGCGCTCTCCGGCAAGGGACGCGGCCTGATTTTCCTCTGCCACAAGGATAAGTTTCGCCGCCAGAAGCTGAAGCGCCTTCATCTTATTCTGGCCCTGGGAACGTTCCTGCTGGCATTGCGTTATGGTGCCGGTGGGGATATGGGTTATACGCACCGCCGTCTCAACTTTATTAACGTTCTGGCCGCCGGCGCCGCCGGAACGGTAGGTATCTATCTTCAGGTCCTTGGCTTCTATTTTTATCTCCACTTCCTCCGGCTCAGGCATGATGGCCACCGTAACGGTGGAAGTGTGGATACGTCCTGAGGCTTCCGTAAGAGGGACCCTCTGCACCCGGTGCACTCCGCCCTCGTATTTCAGCCAGGCATAGGCGTTCACTCCCTCAATGAACAAAACAGCGTTCTTTATGCCCTTAAGGCCGGTGGCGCTAAGATCGCGCAATTCGGCTTTCCAGCCCATGGCGGACGCGAACCTGGTATAAATCCTGAGCAGGTCCGCCGCAAAAAGGGCGGACTCCTCGCCTCCCACGCCGGCGCGTATTTCCATGAAAATATTCTTTGAATCCTGCGGGTCCGGCGGCAAAATAAGGAGTTCCATTTTTTTCTCAAGCGCTTCAGCCTTGGCCTTAAGCGGTCCCAATTCGGCCTGCGCCAGTTCCGCCATGGCGGGATCCGTGTCGGTAAGCATGCTCTGGGTCTGGATCAATTCTGCGCGCGCGGCGTCCAGGCACCGTTTTGTATCGAGCATTGTTTTTAAACGGGAATGTTTACGGGAGAGAGCCTCTATCTCTTCGGGTTTGAGACCGCCGGAAGAGAGGCGCGATTCGGTTTCGGCCAATTCGGAGGCTATTTTTTTTAGTTCTTTTTCAAGCATCTGGCAGAAGTTATATTAGGCTGGAGGATAGGGAAAAGAGAGGGCAGGCGCGCTGCCAGTTCCCCGCCGCTCCACCCATAAATTAAAAGCAGGCAAACATGAATATCATGATTTGCCTGCTTTGAAAAATAGCGCTACTGGCCTATGGCTGTGCCGCATAAGGCGCTACGCGTATCAGGCGGCCTTGTTCTCCGGTTTCTTTTCCGCCTTGGCTTTAGCCTCGGCCTTTACGGTTTTCGCCGTTTTGGCTTTGGGCGCGGAGGAAAGCACTTTTCTTGCGTGCTTAGGCGCAACGGATCCGGTTTTAACTTTCTTGGGTTTGCGCACCACCGTCTTACCGCCGGTCGCAATAAATTTCTTGTTGAATTTTTCCACGCGGCCCGCGGTATCCAGCATCTTCTGCTTGCCGGTGTATAAAGGATGGCAGGCGGAGCAGACTTCCACTTTTATGGCCGGCTTGGTGGAACGAGTGACAAAAGCGTTTCCACATACGCATGTGACTTCGGAAACTACATATTTGGGGTGAATATCGGGTTTCATAGTTATGTCTCTTCCTTGACGATGAATATTATGTTTAGATTATAGCATATTACCCATGTTTAGGAGTTACGGCGCCGCAAGAGCGCCGACGGCCGGGGGTTTACGCGTCAGCAACGCCCCGGAGTCCGCCTTGATTATCTTCAAAGCTTCGTCCGATAGCGAGCGCTTGGCTGTCTTCTTCGACTTCTGCCAATCCGAAAGGTCCCATTCACGGAAAAAATCCTTAAAAGCGCTTTCGCCGCTTCGCTTCGTTCTGAACTCCGCCCAATAAGGTTCCTCGTCGCATTCCCGGGGCTGTTTGGCGTCGCATTTACGGTTAGCCAGTTCCAAACGTTTCAGGAACAGATCCAGAACAGCGTCCGCCGGCGCGCAGCCGCCTTCGCTGTTATTGAGTTCTCCGCAATTTTTAGAGAGTTTTTCGGCCAGTTTTATCTGTTTTACCAGGCTGCCGGAAAACTTAGCGTCTCCGATATATCCCAGTTTCTGCGCCGCAAGCACCTCGTCGCACAGAGCCTCGAACGACGCTGTTTTTTTTATCTCCGGACCGGGGGCCCCGGGGGCCGGATCGTATTTCAGAACATACTCCACCCTCGCCCCTGACGCGACATAGCCTGAGATCTCCTGATTAAGGCTTTCCCCCCCATTGTACCCGTCCACGGTCACTTTCAGCCTGTACCTGAAGTTAGACGCGCCGAAAACAACCACATTATACACCCCGCTGGAAACAGCGGGAGAGATGTTGAGATTTATATTTTTAACTTCGGGGATCCCGGCCTTTCCGACGGGCGCTGATTTTTGAATATAGCCGGACCGGGGAATCTGCTTTATCTCCTCCCTGGCGGCCGGATCATAACCGGTTTTTCGGCCAAGCGGATCCGTTACCATCAAATGCGCGTAACCAGCCGCGCCGGAAAGGCCGTCCTTGCCCTGAGACTGTAACCGAAAAAAAAGACCGCTGAAATCTTCCGCAAAAGAAACATTTCCCGCAGCCAGCAGGGAAAACAAAACGATCCATTTCATATTTCAGCCCCCGATATTGAAAGTTAACGCCACCGCCCCGGCATTACCGCTTACCGATCTTATTGAGAGGGTTAATTGACTTGCCGCCAGGAGTAATGATCTCAAAATGGAGGTGGGGCCCGGTGGAAACCCCGGTGGAACCCACCCGGCCCAGCATGCTTTTAGATTTTTGCACAGTCTCGCCCACGGCGACCAATACCTTCGAAAGGTGTCCGTAACGCGTGGCGGAACCGTCTTTGTGGCGCAGTTCCACGGTATTGCCGTAACCTTCCTTCCAGCCGGCGAAAGTAACATCGCCCGAGCGGGAGGGATAAACAGGCGTGCCGATAGGCATCGGGATATCGCATCCGCTATGGAATATTCTGCGCTTGAGGACGGGATGATAACGCATGCCGAAACTGGAACTGATCCTTGAATAATACGGCAGCGGAAGACGGTAGGTATCCAGGTTCAGATAGACCGCCGGCAGCCGCAAACGGTCGCCTTTCATGAATTTATACGGAGCGAGCATGGCCACCGCCGGCAAATCGTTATCCGTTATCACCGCGGTCTTGAAATCTTTGAGTTCCATTTCTTTCGGCTTAAAGTGGCGGATTATTCCGTCCAGCGTCTCACCGTCAACGCTGACCTCGTAAAGATAGCCGCGGCCGTTATGCACACGGATGTAGCCGCCTTTTGAAAGGAATATAAACTCGTTATTATTGGTGCTTTGGAGTGAACGGACATCCGTGCCATATTCGGCGGCGATTGTCCTTATATTCTCACCCTTAAGGACCTTGTGCCGGGCATGGATAAGGCGGGGGATCCTGCGGAAAGCTTCGGACGGAGGCTCCAGAGGCCCCGCAGGCGTCAGCACGGAAAGCCTGTTGTAATCAACACCGCGCGAAGAGGGATTGCTGGCGAAAGCTATCGCGACCAATCCAGCCATGCAAGCGAATCCCACAAAATAGCTTTTCCTGAACGTGCGCAAAAGTCCTCCGCTTACCCGAAAATCGCAAAGGAATCCGGGGCTACATACCCGCCATTTCCATGGATTTAAGGAAGTCCTTATTTGACTTGGTAACCGTGAGCTTACTGTAAAGCAATTCCAGGGCGTCCACGGGAGACAAGGGAGCCAGGACTTTCCTGAGTATCCACACCTTATTGAGTTCGTCCTCGCTCATAAGAAGCTCTTCTTTTCTGGTGGAGGTCTTGTTGATGTCTATGGCCGGGAAGATCCTGCGGTCGGACAATTTCCTGTCCAGGTAAATCTCGGAATTGCCGGTACCTTTAAACTCTTCGAATATAACATCGTCCATCCGGCTGCCGGTTTCCACCAGCGCGGTGGCGATTATGGTCAGGGATCCGCCTTCCTCTATGTTGCGGGCGGCTCCGAAGAAGCGCTTGGGCCGCTGGAGGGATGTGGATTCAAGACCGCCTGACAACACTCTGCCGCTGGAAGGCGAGATGGTGTTGTAGGCGCGCGCCAGCCTGGTCACCGAATCCAGCAGGATGACCACGTCTTTCTTAAGCTCAGTCAGGCGTTTGGCTTTCTCCAGGACTATCTCGGCCACCTGCACGTGACGGTCGGCCGGTTCATCGAATGTGGAAGCGATGACCGTTCCTTTCACCGAGCGCTTCATATCCGTGACTTCTTCGGGGCGCTCGTCAATAAGAAGGACTATCAACTCTATGTCCGGATGGTTCGTGGTAAGGGAGTTGGCTATGCGCTGCAATATCATGGTCTTACCGGTCTTGGGCGCGGCCACGATAAGGGCGCGCTGGCCTTTGCCGATGGGCGAGATAAGGTCGATAACGCGCGCGGTCATCTCGTTCTTGGTGGTCTCAAGGATAAAGCGTTTATTGGGGTGGAGCGGGGTAAGGTTATCGAACAGGTCGCGGTTGATGATCTTCTCTATTTCCACGCCGTTGACGGTTTTAACCTGCAGAAGAGCGAAGAACCTTTCGCCTTCTTTAGGCGGCCGTATCAGGCCGGTGACCTCATCGCCCTTACGGAGCCCAAGTTTCTTGATCTGGGAAGGAGAAACATATATGTCTTCGTGGCTTGAAAGATAGTCGTACTCCTGCGAACGCAGGAAACCGAAACCGTCCGGCAGGATCTCCAGCACCCCGGTGCCTTTAACGATGCCGTTCTGCTTTGCCTGGGCCTCCATAAGCTTGCCGATAAGCTCCTGCTTGCGCATGCCGGACACTCCCTCAAGCTTGAATTGCTCGGATATCTTGAGCAGTTCAGCCACGGTCATCTTTGAGAGGACCGCGGTATCCATTTTAGGCATGTTGCCGCTAGGGCCATGGGCCTGGCTATTGTTATTTTCCATCTTATTATTTCTCCTTGTATCTAAAACCGTCTTTGAATTCCGGTCAGCGCCGTTTTCTATCATTTTTATCCACTCCGCTTAAAAATTTAAATAAACAATCCACCTTTATCCTGAGATCTTTCAACGAACCGTCGTTTCCCATCACCACGTCCGCCCTCGCGGCCTTCTCCTCCGCCGCGATCTGGACCGCGTTCCGGCGCTTAAACTCTGCGCAAGTCCATCCCCTGGCGGCCGCGCGCTTAAGGCGCAAGCGGTAGGGTGCGTCCACGCAGACCGTTAAAGCGAAGCATTTTTCAAGGCCGGCTTCGAACAGCAGCGGGGCTTCTACGGCAATTATCTTTTCATGGGATTTTTTGATTAAAGCAAGCGTACGGTCAATAATCTCAGGATGCAGTATGCTTTCAAGCCGTTTTCTTTTGGATTTGTCGGAAAAAACTTCTTTAGCAAGTTTTTTTCTGTCTATTGAACCGTCTTTTAGGAAAACCCCAGGACTAAAGCTCTGGGAAATTCTATTATAACAAGCCCCCGATGTCAACACTTCTTTTGTGATCGCGTCGGTAGAAACGCAAAAGGCCCCCAATTCCCTGAAACGGTCCAGGGCGGCGCTCTTGCCCGAAGCGACGGCTCCGGTCAGACCGATGACGGTCCTGCTTTTCATTTTTCTAAGCGCACGGCCAAATTCTTTCGAGTTCACGCTCTCCCTCCTTTGCCGCGGGCGTACGCGTCCAGTTCCCGGCGCTCGGCAGCCGTAAGAGCTCCTTCGCCTTTACTGGAGATTTTTTCTAGGATGGCGTCCACCCGTTCCCGTTCTTTGGACGCTTTTTTCCATTCGCCGTTCTCATCTTTCAATTTCAAGCCCTCAACTTTTCTCAGCCACCCCGGAACATTAAAATACAGCCAGCCGGCGGCAAGGCCGCTCAGATGGGTGAAGTTGGCCACCCCGGAATTGGGGGTGGTGAAACTCAACACCAGCGAAATCCCGGCCATGAAGATAACGAACTGGCGGGCGGTCATAGGGAACAGGAAATACACGTAAACTGTCTGTTCCGGATAGAGCGCGGCGAAGGCATACAACAGGCCGTAGATTGCGCCGGAAGCCCCGATGACGGCACGGGTAGAACCCAGGCTCGCCGCCACCGTAAGAAGCGCCGCCGCCGCGCCGCAGAACAGGAAATACACGAAAAATTTCCTGGAGCCAAGCACCGGTTCTATGACCGTGCCCAGCATCCAGAGCATGAACGCGTTGAAAAGAAAATGCAAAAAGCCGGCGTGGATGAAGATATAGGTAAAAGGCTGCCAGAGCCAGCCGGAGCCCGTCACTTGCGCCGGCACCAGGCCGAAGTAGTAGTTCAGCCTCCACCCGAACGCCATTTCCAGCACCCACCCGCAGAACGACGCCAAAACCAGCCCCCGTGTAGCCGGCGGCAGATTATTCAACGAAAGCGGCCGCAGTGAGAAGTTCATGTCCGCCCGCCACGTTTATTATATTCCATGTTTCGCATGTTAATGTTCTACTGTTGCGTAGTCGATGGCAGATTCCCTGGGCGATCCGAGACCGGGTTTTATGGGGAATAAGCCCGGGGTCCTCCGCCGGCTCCGGAACGCGCCCGAAAGGCAATGCTTTCGGGCTTGAACGGTCCTCACCGTCCCGGAGGGATACGCTACAGACCCCGGGCTTAAAACCCTAAAAAGATCGCCCAGGGAATCTGCCATCGACTACGCTTTATTTTCTAAACAAATCTTCCCACCCATATTGTCGATACATCCATACTTACCCACCCGCCTAAAACCCGTATAGCCTTAAAGCACTGAATTATGAAGACTTAAAACAATGTCCCGGATGCACTGTGCCTTGGCTGGGCTATATAAGTTATTCACTTTTCTTTTTTGCGGGCGTCTCTGCCTTTCCTAGCTGTTTACGCTGTTTGGCCTCAATTTTCTTGATGCTTTCCGCCACCGGCAATTCTTCCGGCATCGTGCCACCCAATTCGCGGATGGTTTGCCGCACCTTCGCGCCGACTTCACGATGTGTCCGGTTCGCGGCATCTTTCCCTTTGACCGCGTCCCGGCGCAGTTTCTCCTCCGCCTGGGTTGTGCGAAACAGGTTCGCCGCCAGTTCCGTACTACCCATATGATCCAAAATCTTCTGGCTTTTTTTCAAGCCTTTACGCCGATGAAGGTCTTCTTGTTTCAATCCGCCATAAAGCCCCATATATCCATGATTTTGAAAGATAGCGTAGTCTATGGGCTCTATGACACCCGCGCCCTTGGCCGCATCGGCTAACTGGACATTATGACGGCGTATCTCTTCACGTAATAGAACCCGTCGTTCTTCCTCTATGCTCTTATCCGCCAATTCCTGCCGCCGCGTCTGTATGGCGAAATAGGTCTGGCCATGCGCTACTATTTCCTTCTTTGGATCGGCGTTCTGGATGGCGAGGTAACAGGCGTAGCGAGAAAGCAATGCAACCTTGATCTCGCGCCTGCCGCCTTTCCCGATCTCTATCATTTTGCTGACGTCAGCAAAATGATCCTCAATACGATGCCCGCTGTTGAAACACGCCAGCTTAGCCTTTTCGATCACAGCCTCGAAGTTCCGGTACTGTGTGTATTCCAGAACCTCAGCCAGGTCGCGGCTCTCCCAATACTCGTTACCTGCCTCGTTCGTGCGCTTGATCCGCTCGAAAGGCGACGCATATCCGCCGGTTGTCTTCGCAATTTCCCTGGCCATTATTTTCCCCCTTCGTTCCCCATACTCACCTTAATAATCATAGAAATATTCTAGCAGCCCACCCCGACACCATCCTGTCGGGTTCATAATCAAAAGGCAGCAGGAGCCTTTCGTTCCCGCGCCTCCCATCCTCAGCCCTCGCGCTTACGCAAGATTGGGCTTCCGGAGGGTTTTTTCCACCCAAACCCCCGTCACCCGCTCCATTATTTACCTATCGACATCAAGTGCCATAACACCTCATTTATCCAGAATCAGACTGGCCGCAACCACTGGGCGGGTAAATATGCTGTACCGATATTATGGGCGGGAACATGTATTTATTTAATAATTACCGATGGGCCCTTAAATGTAAATTCTTTCGAAACACGGTTAATACAATAACGCCTGGAGGGCCAAGCATGGGGTTGCTCTGGAGCCGCATAGCGGATGGGGGGCCCCGTTTCGGGGGGAAACCACGGGAGGGTTTCCTACGCGGCGGAACGGGCAACCCCATGCTTGGCCCGAACCCTCAATGCGCACAGGGGGATACTATCGCCTCAACATAAATCACCCCACCGGCCCCATGTCCTGCCAGTTCTTGCCGGCTTTTATGTCGGCCCTTAGGGGGACTTCTAGTTTGAAGGCATTCTCCATGCCTTCTTTTATCAATCCGGCGGCTTCGGCTTCGTGGCCGGACTCGACCTCGAAGACCAGTTCGTCGTGCACCTGCAGAACTAAAATTATTTTGTCGGAACCTTTTATCTTCGCGTGGATATCTATCATCGCCTTCTTGATAATGTCGGCCGAACCTCCCTGGATCGGAGTGTTTACCGCAATGCGCTCGGCGAAAGCCCGCATATTACCGTTGGTCCCGTTGATATCCGGCACGGCCCTGCGCCGGCCGGTAAAAGTGGTCACAACACCGCTTTTCTTCGCATTCTCTATAGTAGAATCTATCCAGGCCTTGACCCCGGAATAAACCTCAAAATAATGTTTTATATATTTAGCCGCGTCATTCCTTGGGATACCCAGCTCCCGGGCCAGACCCTGCGCCGTCTGGCCATAGACTATGCCAAAATTAATCGCCTTGGCCGCGCTGCGCATCTCTTTAGTGACCAAAGCCGGATCGGAGTTGAATACTTCCGAAGCCGTGCGCAGATGAATATCGTCATCAGCGCGGAACGCCGCCGTCAGGTTCTTGTCTCCGGAAACGTGCGCCAGCACCCGCAGGTCTATCTGCGAATAATCGGCGCTCAGCAGCGAATAACCGTTACGGGCGCAGAAGGCGCGGCGCACCAGTTTGCCGTAGGCCGAGCGCACCGGGATGTTCTGGAGATTGGGTTTTGAACTTGAAAAGCGGCCGGTGGCCGTGCCGGTCTGTTCAAAAGTGCTGTGCACGCGCCCCTCTTTATCCGCCATGACCAGCAGATTATCCACAAAAGAGGATTTCAGCTTGGAGAGCTCCCGGAATTCCAGCAGTTTTTCTATCACGGGGTGCGCGGGTTTCAAAAACACCAGCACTTCCTCCGCCGTGGAATAACCGTCCTTTGTCTTGAACATTTTTTTCTGCGCGTCATCCAGTTGAATGTTCAGTTTTTCATACAAAAGCCAAGCCACCTGTTTCGGCGAATTGAGATTCACTTTATGGCCGGTCAACCGCTCCGCTTCGGCCTCTATAGCGGCCATTTTGCCTTCAAAATCCGCGGACAAGGACTTAAGAAGTTCTATATCCACCCTGAAACCGGCATATTCCATGGCATAAATTACCGGCAACAGGGGCAGTTCCAGTTCCGAATAGACCTTATCAAGCCCGGCCTCTGCCAGTTCTTTTTTTATTTCAGGATAGATGCGCGGCATCGCCACAGCGGCTGTAAGCAGCTCTTCCTTTGACCCTTCTTCCCGGGGCGCGGCGCCGGTCTTCTCAAAAACCAGCTTTGAGAGATCGCTCTTGCGCGCGCTTAACAGCGAATGGGCTATCTCCAGCTCAAAAAAATTATTAATTTCCCGGGCCGGCTCGAAATCAATGAGATGCAGCGCCCCTTTGAGGTCCGCCGCAACCTTGAATATCCTCCGGTCCTGGATCAAACCTGAAAGACCGGCTTTGTCTTCAGCCCCCAATTCGCCGGAACCGAGACAGGCGGCGCCTTTATCTGAACCGGCGCAAACTCCCCCGGCCGAACAGGCCAGGCAGATAAAACCGTCTTTCCTGCCCTGCGCCAGGACCGCCTCAATGGTCATTTCAGGAGGCAGCGGCGCGTCAAAAAGCGCAGGCTGCGGAGCAATGGCCGCCAACTCCCTGAACTCCAACCGCCTGGCAAGTTCCCCCGCCAAGGCCGCGTCCGGAGGCTTAACCTCGAATTCTTCGATATCCCCCTCCACAGGAGCCTTGCCTTCAAGCGTGACCAGCCGTTTGGCAAGCGCGGCCTCTTCCCTGGAGACCGCTACCTTAGCCAGGAGTTTATCTTTGACCGCCAGAGCCGGGTCGGACGCCGCGGCAAGGATATTTTCCAGCGCTCCATATGTGTTTAAAAGCTTGGCCGCGCCTTTCGGACCTATCCCCGCCACGCCGGGGACATTGTCGGAAGAGTCGCCGGTTAGCGCCAGATAGTCGGCTATCTGAGCCGGTTTAACTCCGAACTTGGTCATCACCTCATCCGCTCCCGAAAAACCAGCGGAACTGCCATCCCAAAGTTTTACGCTTTCCCCCACCAGTTGCGCGGCGTCTTTATCTCCGGTAACAATCACCACCTCATGGCCTGCGGCCGAAAACCTCCGCGCCAGAGCGGCTATTATATCATCCGCCTCATAGCCGGGCAGAACTACGGCCTTAAGCCCCACGGATGCGGGCAGTTCCGGAGAGACTTTCAGCTGTGCCAGGAGCTCGGGCTCCGTCTCTTTCCGGTTGGCTTTGTACCCGGCGTACATGGCGTCGCGGAAAGTGCCGCCCGGCGCGTCAAAACAGACGGCCGCGTAATAGGGTTTATGATCTTTTTTTATTTTTAAAAGCAGGCGTAAAAAACCGTAGAGGGCCCCCACCGGCTCGCCTTTTGAGGTGGTAAGCTTGGGCAAAGCGTGATAACTGCGGTGCAGGAACGCGTGGGCGTCTACGATAAAGATAGTCTTTTTAGACATTATTCAGGGAGGCGGGACCAGACAATCAGGTGATTAAACAAAAACACACCGGCGAACAGGAAACAGAGAAAGTAAAACGCTTCTTACAACATACTTTATTTGATCAATTCATCCAGGCGACGCTTAAGCTCTTCCTTGGGCTGCAGGCCGACAAGTTCCTGCACCAGCTTTCCGCCTTTGAACAAGAGGACGGTAGGAATGGCGGAGATCTTATAGGCGGATGCGGATTCCGGACCCTCGTCCGTGTTCAGCTTGCAGACCTTCACTTTGCCTTCATATTCTTTGGCAAGTTCTTCTATTACGGGCGCGATCATTTTGCAGGGGCCGCACCAGGGCGCCCAAAAATCCACCAGCACCGGGAGAACGCTCTTGATCACTTCCTGGTCAAAAGTGGCGTCTGTTAACTGGATCTCGTTGGACATGTTATTCTCCTGTAATGGAAGTCATCGGCTAGCCGGCTTGGCGGCTATAAAGCGTTACACTCCCAGCCGCCCAATTTCTTTATACTATAAGACTTATTTTTTTTTGTCAAGCAGATATTTTATCTCGGTCCAAAGCTCGTCGATATCCACCGGCTTTGAGAAGAAAGACCCCCCGCCCGCCAGCATAGCCTCCGAGCGGTCCGCCGGCTCGGTATATTTGGCGGAGATAAAGATAACCGGCACTTTTTCAAACCGCGCCGTATCCCTGATGGTGCGCATGAACTCCACCCCGTGCATATCCGGCAGCTGCACGTCCAGAATGATCAGGGAAGGAACGGTTTTAGCAAGCTCTTCTATGGCCTCGCGCGCCGATTTAGCCACGGTTATTTCCACGTTCACGTTTTTCAGCTTGAGCCCGTCCTCAAGAGTGTCTATAAAATTCTTATCATCGTCCACTATAAGTATATGTATATTCATAAATAAACAAAAATTCCTTAATTCTGTCCCGGCCCGCAGACTTTATAATTGACCGCCGCAAACGGTTCCCGACAGCCACGGATCAGCTGTTGTCGGTTAGCAGTCCCATTCGCCGCTTATCCGCGCAATTCGCTATTTTTACAACCCGAAAGCCAGCCGTTCCATCAGCATCTGCGGCAGGCCATTGGTTTTCATCAGTTCCTGCACTCTTGCAACGTCATAATCCACGCGAAAAATCTCGAAAGTATTTTTCTCCTGGTCAAAAAGCCCGCAGGCGGCGCGCGGGTTGCCGTCGCGCGGCTGTCCCACCGATCCCGGATTTATCATATAGCGCACTCCGGACATGAGGACTTTAGCCATGGGCAGGAGGAAATCGGTTTCAGGCGGAACGCCGGAACTCTGCCGGAAATAGACCGGCATATGGCTGTGGCCGATAAAACAAGGCGAAGCCGCCCAATGCTCCAGATTTTCCGAAAATTGGGCGCCGCTCAGCAGATATTCGGTAAGCGGTTTCCTGGGGGAACCATGGACCAGGCTGAAATCCTCCGTCTTAACCATTTCAGGCAGGGCCGCCAGATAAGCCAGCTCGGCGCCGGAAAGACGCTTTCGCGCGAATTCAATAGCCGCCGAGGCGTTGGAGTTGAACCAGCGCATCTCCATCTTGCCGGTCAGCGCGGCGTCATGGTTCCCCAGAACTATGGATACGTGCGGCAGTTTCATGATTTCGCGCACGCATTCGGAAGGCTGGGGGCCGTACCCAACCAGATCCCCGCAGCAGATGAACCGCTCTACCTTATTTTTATAAAAAAAAGCCAGCACCGCTTTAAGCGCCTCATGGTTGGCATGGACATCCGAAAACACTCCGTAGATCATATGTTTTTTGGGAGAAAATAAAACCTAGACCGACAGGAATCTCCGACTTAAGAAATTGAGCGCGGCCATCCTTTCCTACATCTGCCAGGCTCTCCGGACTATGCCCCTACCTGGGCCTTCACTTTTCCGGTATTTTCGGTCATCGCCGAGGCTTTTCTAAGGTCCACGGAAATGAGCTTGGAAACGCCCATCTCCTCCATGGTCACGCCGTAAAGCACATCCGCGGCCTCCATGGTGCGCTTATTATGGGTAATGACGATAAACTGCGTGCTGCCCGAGAATTCACGCAGCAAGCGCACGAAACGTTCCACGTTGGCCTCGTCCAGCGGAGCGTCGGCCTCATCCATCACGCAGAAGGGAGAAGGATTGACGCAGAAGAAGCTGAACAACAGCGCCAGCGCCGTGAGGGCTTTTTCTCCTCCGGACAACTGGGAGATGCTCACAAGTTTTTTGCCGGGCGGGTGGGCAAGTATCTCCACTCCGGTCTCTAGTATGTTTTCCGGCTGCGTCAATATCAGATTTGCCTCGCCGCCGTTGAAAAGCAGGCCGTAGATCTGCTTGAAGTGCACCTGCACCTTGTCGAAAGTCAGCTTAAAGTTCTCACGGGTGGTCTCGTTTATTTTAGCGATGGCCGAACGCAGGTCCGCCTTGGCCTTGTTAAGATCCTCCACTTGGGAATTCATAAAGTTGAAGCGGTTGATAAGAGCGTCGTATTCCTCCGGCGCCGTCATATTCACCGCGCCCATGCTCTCCAGGCGTTTACGCAGGAACTTAACCCGTTCGGCGTCCACTTCCACCGCGCCGAATTTTTCCCTGGCGTCTTCAAGGCAGAGATTCCATTCCTCGTTAAGTCGTTTGGTAAGATCCTCGATGCGCGTTTTTAGAGTGTTTATCTTCAATTCTATCCCGTAGCGCTTCTTTTCACCCTCGGAGCTTAATTCCTTTGAATCATTGAGATTTATGTTAAGCCGGCTGTAATCGTTTCTGAGCGCGTAGAGATCCCCGGACATCTGCTTTTCCAGTATCTCTTTCTCCGCCAATTCGCTCATGACTTCCATAAGGCGTTTTTGGGCTTCCGAACTCTCCGCGGCTAACTGTACGGCGCGCCCGGCCAGCTCTTTCAGGCGGATGGCGGAATGTTCGCGCTCGGCGTACCGGGTGGCAAGCTCGGCTTCCAGACGGACGGCTTCTTCTTTCCTGAGTTCCAGGTTCGTCTGATGATTGTCAAGATTTGCTTTCCTGGCGCCGATATCTTCATTTGCTTTGGAGTGAGCGGCATGCAGCGCGCCTTTCCTGTCGGCCAGAGCTGCCATTTCAGTTTTCTTGCCCTCGGACGCCTTGCGGGCCTCTTCAAGCCTTGCGCTCAATCCGGAGAGCCTGTTTTCAGACTCGGCCAGCGTGCTTTCGGCTTTGGCCGTCTCGGCGGCGGTGAAATCCATGTTTTGCGAGTTTATACCGCCCTCGCTTTCGGCGTTCTCAAGCTCCACCTGCGCGCGGTGGAAATCCAGGTTAAGGGCGTTTATTTTCTCTTCCAGCGCGGCGGCCAGGGTGGAAGTTTCAGCGAGTTTGGCCGCTACTTCTATCCTTTCGGCGGCAAGCCTTGCTTCCTCTTCCTCATAGCCGTGTATCTTTTCCTTCAACTCCCCTTCCTCTTCCCAGTAAGGTTCGTTGGAGGTAACTTCCTCAACGCCGCCCGAAACCCAGAAAGAGCCCATAACAGAACCGCCGTAAGCGTAAACTCCGCCCAGCAAATAGTTGATAGCGCTTTCGTATTCGGGCGCGCAGGAGATCTTCTCCATTATCTTAACGGCATTAGGCAGTTCCCAGGCGGAAGGCGCTCCGGCGGCGCCGACCCGGTCCAGCAGAATGAAGCGGCAGCGGCCTTTGCCAAGGTGTTTAAGATAGGTGATGGCTTCCTGGGCGCACCCGGAATTATCGCATACCACGGCGTCCATAAAGCGGCCCAAAGCCTCGTCAACGGCCAGCCTGTCCTCTTTTTTTACGGTCAACAGATGCCGCAAGGTGCCGCGGATGCCGGAAACGCCGGAATTGAGCACGCTATTAATGCCCACCCAGTAGGAATCTTTCTCACCCTGGGCTAAAATAGCTTCCAGACGCCCGCGGGCGCCGGTTTTCTCGGCATTGAGGCCGCTCAGCCGTTTATCTATCTCGCCCATGCGGACGGAGAACCCGTCCCTGGCGTTCACGGTCTCCGTGAGGCGGGTCTTTTCCGAGTTCAGGGCGGCTTCCCCCTCGGCAAGACGGGCGCGGATGGCCGAGATCCTTGCCTCTATCTCGGCACGGCGGGCGTTGAGGCCCTCCAGATCTTTTTTGAGGCTGAATATATTTTCCTTATGGTGGCCTATACTTGAACCGGTGGAAGCGATCTCTCCGGAGAGCTCCATTTCGCTCTGCAGGGCGGCGGTAATATCCTTATCAATGGCGGCGGCGGAAGCGTCCGCAACGCTCATTTCCTGATCTATCTTCGCAAGTTCCGCCAGACCGCTCTCATAATCGTTTTTAAGCGCGCCCAAACCCGCTTCGCTGTTGGTCAGGGCCGCCTTGGCCTCTTCTATGCGCGGAGCGGAACCGGCGATGGCTTCCTCGTTCCTCTTCGCGGAGGCTTCCAGCGCCCGGCTCCGGTCGGCCACTTCCGCGGAGAGTTCGCCGTTATGCACAATGGTGCCTTCAAGGCGCACCTTTTCGAATTTTATGGCCGCTATAGCCTCGTTCAGGACCCGTTCCTCTTCCTGCCTCTGGGTAAGGGTCAAATTCATGGCCGCCAGTTCGCCTTCCAGTGCTGTTATGGCGGCGGCGGTTTCGGCAAGTTCCTTCTGCACCGGCTCAAGGGCGGCGTTCTCTTTTTCCGCTTCGAAGTTAAATCCCGAGATCTCCTTGACCAGCATGGAAACTTCGGCCGAGGTGAGCTCTTCCTTGTATTTCTGCTGGGTGCGGGCGCGCTTAGCCTCGGTGTCCAACTTTTTGATCTGCTCGTCTATCAAGGCCGCGGCGTCGGCCAGGCGGGCAAGGTCGGCGTCCACTTTTTCAAGGCGCCTTAACGCTTCTTCGCGCTTGGCCTTGTATTTGGATACGCCGGCCGCTTCCTCGAAAAGTTCTCTTCGCTCTTCGGGGCTGGCGGACAGGACATATTCAACCTCGCCCTGGTCTATAATGGCGTAGCCGTCCGTGCCTATGCCGGTATCCAGGAACATTTCACGAATGTCTTTTAGGCGGCACTGCACCTTGTTGATAAAATATTCGGATTCTTCGGAGCGGTAGATCTTGCGGGTGACCGTGACCTCGCTAAAATCCAGCGGAAGTTTGCGGGACTCGTTGTCGAAAGTCATGGCCACTTCGGCCATATTCAGCTGTTGGCGTTTTGCGGTGCCGGCGAATACGACATCCATCATGGAAGGCAGCCTAAGCGATTTCCATGACATTTCGCCTATGCACCATTTAAGCGAATCCACCACGTTCGATTTACCGCAGCCGTTGGGGCCCACGATACAGGTGATGCCAGGCTTGAGCGGCAGCTTGACCTTATTGGCAAATGATTTAAAACCGTAGATCTCAATGGCCTTCAAATACATTAGGATTCCCCAAGGTTATATAGTTTATATAGGAGCCTGTCCGACATAAGCAATTTCGTCTGCAATTGCCGCTTTTTGCCTACGCCATCGCACCGCTCAACTTACAGGTTCATTGGAGCCTGCTCGTTTCGCGTTGCTTCGGCTCGGCTTCAAAATCGGCAATTTCGTCATGAAAGCCTTATGTCGGACAGACTCCTAGAGACAGCCGGACGATAGGAGGCCAGGCAGCTTCGTATGTACGCCAAATCTTATATCTCTGTCATGCCACCCGGTAGCGTTCCGCCTATTAATGTAATTATATCATTATTGGCGGCATACCGTGCCTGACTGGTTGCCCCATTGGCCGTCTGAGGCACACAGGCCGTTTAATGGCCATAGGCCCTGTTACGGCACTGCCATAGGCTTGTGCCTGAAACGGCACCTGCGTAAGCATTGGCAACGCCTAGATAAAAAAAGGCCCGGGGGAAGCCCGGACCTTTTTATTTTCCTTAAAAACGCTGTTGCTAAAGTATATTTTCCGCCGTTAGTACGACAACTGATATGCGACGCCGATACTGTTGCCCGTGTAATTGGACGGCATATATTTTTCAAACTTATTATTGGAAGAGGCAACGACCAGCGAATAGAAGAGGCGCATCGTGGCGACGTCGTTCATCCGCTTGCGGATACTGCCGGTGAGCGTGCTCATGAGGTTCTTCTGCTTGGCGACCGTGTAGTTATTATCCACATCCCTGGCGCCGCGATCCGTATAAGCCCGCCTGATCACATTTATGGAGCCGCCGATGGCCCATTTACCGGTGACATTCAGATCCACGGGAACGCTGAAAGTCAGCTCATTATAATCATAGTTCTTAGCGACCATAGTGATATCGTTGGAACCGTCGGCCATGTTTGCAAAGCCCGTGGCCAAAGCGCTCTTATAGCGCAGAAAATTCTGGTTTGAGCGGTGCATGGTATAAGAAAGCATAGGGGACAGGTCGAATATCCACAATTTCTGGCGGAAACCGCCGTCGAACGTGGTTGATTTATCCTTCTGCTTGGTGGCGCCGTAAATCCCCGAGTGGGCGTCCACCACCATCTGGTGCTTATAATTCTGCTGGGTAACGGTATATCCCGCGAAAAACCCGTTCCAGTTGGGCCGGAGCGAAAACTGCGTAAGCGACTGGTCCTGAAGGCCCCCGGAAGTTTCCGCCGTGTTATCCGCGTTCTGAAATTCCCTGAGAAGGTCGGTGTAGTTGGGGAAAGCGATATTTCTTACCATATAGGCGGCGGTAAGGAAACCGTTGCGGTCGAAGTCGAAGTTGTAATCAGCGGCCAGTTGGCCGCCTTTCGAATTCATGTTATAAAGACCGTTCTGCCAGGCCTCGTTGGCGCCGGAACGTACGTAATCCGTCATATAGGAAACGCCGGGGCGCACGCGGAACTTTTCACCCAGACTCCGCCGATACTCAAAGTTAAAGCCGTGCGACATACTGCGGTCGGTAAACTGTTTTGAGTCCTGCGGCTGGAAGGCTGGGCCTGAATAATTGAAATTATAGAGCCCGAAGACCGAATCCTTCGCCGTTATCTTGGTAAGCAGCCCCACCTGGGTATTGATATTGCCGCCGCTGAAGATATTACCTTCGGAAGGCACGTACGCGGCCTCAAGGAGAGTCATATCGAAATACGGCGTAAAGATCTTTGAATCCTCGGACACAGCCGCGTATGAGTTCACCGCCGCCGTCATTATCAAACTTAAGATTATTTTTTTCATTCCATTTCCTCTATATGATCCGTGTAATCTCTTCCCTGATTAAAAGTTTACGTGGAAATTCCACACCGGGTGGAAAACCAACACGCCTTCCGGGTAAATATTGAGGCCGAGTTCGAAGAACCGACCGGACCAACTGAGCTTGGTTGAAAAAGTCTGGGTCCTGAGGCCGTAATTCAATTGCATACTCCAGACCTTATTGGTTCCTTTAGGCGTCTCAATGCCGGCCATAAGGAAGTCATCTTTAAAACCCGTATCGATATTTCCGATCTTGGTGCCCAGAAGGTCCAGTTCATTGCCGGGCGTGAATTCTATTTTTGCCCCCAGCACGGAACGCTTGTAACCCCAGAAGGTGCGGATCTTGGGGCTGACCGAGGAACTGAGTATGGCGCCCATATAATAGCCGTTGAGTTTGGCGCTGTCTATGGTATCTGAATCCTTGACCGCCATCTTGGCCGCCATCATGTCGCAATATCCCCCGATAAGATCCACCTGCGGCACGCCGGGGGCTATGCGGCCTTCGGCGTGCAGGCGGTATTTGCCGGACAGGTTAAGATACGTCATCGGGATAAGCGTCGGGAACAGCCCCGTCTGGACGCTGAACGCTTTTCCGGGCGGCAGCGGGGTGGTGCCTTCCAGGTCCTGTTGGAAGTCGTAGAAGAAAGCGGAAGGGTTAGCCACTATTTCGCCGGCCATCTGCATCCCCTTGGATTCCCAATCTATTGCCGCGAAAGATATGCCGTTCAGGCACAAGAGAACCGTCAACGTAGATATCAGTTTTTTCATTAAATTCCTCTGGTCCTTTTAATCCTTTAGTTTGGTTATGGCCGGCAGCATTCTCTGCACCGCGGCCATGAGCAGGTCGGGGATGAACACCACATCTATATTGGTTCCGTTCGCCCCGCGATTGCCGTACGCGAAATAATCGGTGTTGCTTATATCGTTCTTGACGGCGGCATTGGAGGTCCAGCCTGTCCGCTCGGCCCAACCGCTAACGGAACTCTTAATCGACATTATCGACTCACCGGCCACGTTCTTAAATATGCTGAACGGGTCCAATGAAGAATTGACTAGATCATCGCCTTTCTGCAGCGAACCCTCGTTATTTATAACATAGGATTCGTTGGCGAACCAAAACACGTCGTTGGTCCCGGTGCAACCGACTTGTCCCGCGCAATTGCCTACAAGAAAGGCGTTTGCGGAATAGTTGGAGATATTGGGGTCGCCTTTCTTTTCATAGCTGGTAAAAATACCGTTTGCGGAATTGGCCCCTAGATTGTCCATGGCATCCATGGCTTCCTGGTCCAGCCTCATAGCCCAAACGACGTTGCTAAGCCCGCCGTTGACATTGCTGTTATCAGCGGTGTATTTGAGCTTGCCGTCTGTGAGACCGTTATCCTTTACCTGTATCCTTGAAATCCGGTCCAGGCCGTCCACAGCCGATACTCCGTTGGCGCCCGTTTCATTCTTCAGCACACCGGTCACCAGCACTTCCCTGTCACCGCCGTTAGCGGCGTTCAGGGCAAGATTCAGGACTTCGCTGTTATTAATGAGTTCATCCCGCGCGGCCTCGTATTTATAAAGCGACGCTATAAAGAATATCTCGCTGGTCCTGGTCTTATTAGCCGTCACAAAAGAAGCCCAGTCCGGCTTGACGGAATTACCATTGAAGAAACCGGGCCATTCCTCTATGCTCTGGGGCAGATCCTGGTTGAAATTCATGATCATCTGAACATAGTCAAGCCTGTTGCCCACGGAACCGCCGTTATAATTGAAGCCGCCGTTGACCGAATTATTATTTATAGCGTTATACGACGCCCGCTTGACCAAATTGACGAACTGCACTTCGTCGGAATGAGGGCGCATCAGGAATTGGGCCACGCGCACCACATTCCCGTGTATATCCTTGAGGGTCCTGCCGGCCTCGATATCGGATTCCTTTACCGTGTTAAGAAAGTTTTTCACCGAGCTTTCGGTGCCGTTGGTGACTTTGGCGAATTCACGTATCTGGGCACGGTCATTTTCCTTTTCTTTCAGGTCTTTCCCGCGTTCCGCGGGCGAAAGGCCGGGATTCCAGCTCTCAAGCGAAGACTTCTCCTGTTCGGCGGTCATCATGGCCAATTTGCCGGGCTTGCCTTTCTCTTCCAGCGTCAGGTTGCGGCCCTGAGCTATATAAAGCTCGGCCTTGCCTTTTTCGGGCGGAACCACGAAGCTAAGTTTAACCTCTCCATATAGGACGTTGATGTCCATGGCGCCCGCCTCATTGGTATTCACGGTGAATTCCGTGCCCCTGACGGCGCAGACCGCGGCCGGGGTCCTGACCTCAAATCTTTCTTTTCTCATAAGATGCGGCACGCGCACCTTCATCCTGCCGAACACCAAGGCAAGGCGTGAGGCGAAGGTCTGACGCTGCTCCAGTTCCAGGTTGGATGATTCTTTGATCCACACCTTGGATTTGTTAGGCAGAAGCAACGCAGCGGAACCATCGGCGCCGGTGCGTACGGCGCCGCCCTCGGCTATCTCCATATTCACGGTTGCCGGAGCCCATTGGCCTTCGCGAGTGTTCCGTGTTTCAACATTTCCGCTGAAGGCGAGGATTTTGGCCTCTTCGGCCGCGGCAAAAGCGGGAAGCAGTGCTAAAAGCAGTAACAATAATATTTTTCTGGTCATAAGGGTGATTTTAATAGATAATCAGCGCTTGTGTCAACAGCGCAATTTTGAGATAATTAGGGTTCATATAAAATATTTTTTGTCTATGAAAAGGCCTTATTGTTTCTTGTTAGCCGGATGTAACTTTGCATACACTAAAGATTATCGTCAACATCGCCTTTCCGATTTTTGAGAAGCCAATCAAATAAAATCTTTCGGCAAGGCTCGACTTATATCAAGGAAGGAACCATGAAAAAAATACAGTTAATTATTTTAGCCCTGTTCTTAACCGGTTGCGCCGGCATTAAGAACCGCCAGGAATCCGCCGCGGTCTGCCCCCCCGCCTGCGTCCCGCTTAAACCGGCTGTTGAAGCCATGCCTATTATTCCAGTTGCCGCCGAAAATCTCCCCTATTTCTCCGACGGCGACGACAAACAAGCCCTGTTGAAGGCGGCCGGGCTCAACTTGAAATATTTCCAATCCCTCAAAACCCCGGCCATTCCATATTCCTTCGGTTCAAGGAAAGTGACCTCCGCCGACCTGGCCGCCGGCACCAGCGAATTCATAAGAATAGTTTCCCAAGCCAAAGACCCCGGCGAACTGGACCGCCGCCTGAAAGAAAGTTTCGATATCTATCAGCTGGCCGGCCGCGACTCCACCGGCACCGTGGTCTTCAGCTCTTATTACGAACCCACCCTCCCCGCCAGTCTCACCAAAACCGCCGAATACCCCTACCCCATCTATGCAAAACCGGATGATCTCATCTCCGTAAACCTGGGGGATTTTAACGAAAAATTTAAAGGCGAAAAACTTACAGGCCGCCTCAATCAGAAGGACCTGGTCCCGTATATGGACAGGGAAGAGATAGATTTTAAAGACGGGCTGCAAGGCAAAGGGCTGGAACTGGCATGGTTGAAAGACAGGGCCGACATCATGGACCTGCACATAGAAGGCTCCGGCAGGCTTCAGCTTCCGGACGGCCGTCAGATAAAGGCCAATTTCGCCGCCACCAACAGCCTCAAATTCAAAGGCTGGCTGACCGCCCTGGTGGAGATGGGCGGACTGCCTCGCGAAGGCCTTAGTCACGAAAGAGGAAAACAATATTTGCTGGAAAACCCGGACAAGGAACGAGCGATCATGAGTCAGAACCGCCGATATACCTTCTTCAAGCTTGAAGAAATGGCGGATCCGACCGACGGCCCTGACGGTACCTACGGTTTCCCGCTGGTGGGATGGCGCTCCATAGCCATAGACAACGCCCTGGTCCCGATGGGCGCACTGGCCTTTATGAGCGTTACCACCCCGAATGTGGACGAGAAAGGCACCCTGCTGGGACGCAAACAAGACACACGTCTTGTCTTCTGCCAGGACACAGGCGGCGCTATAAAAGGTCCCGGAAGAGTTGATTTCTTCGCCGGCAATGGAGAGAAAGCGCGCACATTTGCCTTCAAACTCTGGGACCCCGGTTCCCTTTATCTGCTTGTTCTTAAAGAGCCCTCAAAGCCTTAACCATTTAAAGGCGCTGTCCGGAAAGGCGGAGTCTGCCTTTCGGAATTATATATGAAAAACAATGGCTTTTTATTTGATATGAAAGCAAAAAAGGCAGCCGCTATCTTTTCCAGGGGGTACGGCCTGAAACACATGGCGGCCTTTCTATTTCTGGTTTATGGAATATGCCTCACGGGCTATGGCATTTCATGCGCCGCGAACCTGACCCTCACCGGATTAGACATACTTGAACGCAATGACTTTAATATCCTCAAAGAGAAACGGGTCGGAATAATTACCAACCATTCCTCAGTTGACGAACGAGGCAAAAACGCAGTAGATGCCTTATACGAATCCGAAAAAGTAAACCTCGTAGCCATTTTCTCTCCAGAACACGGCTTCCGAGGCTCCGAAGAAGGCGGAGTAATTATAAATAACTCTTCCGACCCGGTAACCGGCATACCCATCTACAGCCTCTATGGCAAAAACCAGCGCCCCTCACCCGAAATGTTCAAAGGGCTGGATATACTGGTCTTTGACATCCAGGACATCGGAGCGCGGTTTTACACCTATCTCACAACTATGGGCTACGCCATGGAAGAAGCCGCTAAAAGCAATATCGAATTCGTGGTTCTGGACCGGCCAAATCCCATAGGCGGCGTCGTTATAGAAGGCCCGGCACTGGATGCCTCCGTTAACGCTTTCACCGCCTACTTAAGCGTACCGGTACGCCACGCCTTTACAGCGGGGGAAATGGCTCTTTTCCACAAGGAGTATAAAAAGCTGGAGCTGAAACTTACCGTGGTCAAAATGGAGAACTGGCGGCGGGAGATGTTCTTTGACGAAACCGCCGTGGTCTGGACCAACCCTTCGCCCAATATCCGTAGCGTGCAAGCGGAAATACTCTACCCCGGCCTGGGCTGTTTTGAGGCGACAAATATTTCCGTGGGACGCGGGACCGACACCCCTTTCCTGTGGTTCGGCGCCCCCTGGATGAAAGCCGGGAAGGTCGTCAAAAAGCTTGCCGGGGCCCCGCTCAAGGGCGTAACTTTCCGATTTGAAGAACGCACACCGGCCAAAGACGTCTACGAGGGCAAAAAATGTCGCGGGGTGGCGATAGCGGTAACGGACCCGTCCTCGGTAAGGGCGCTGGATATTTTTGTCTATGCGGCTTACTACCTGCGCAAGTACAATAAAAAAGATTTCGTTTTACGGGCCGAAGAGATAAAAAAAATGACCGGCAATGCAAGATTTTGGGAGATGCTTGAAGCCGGAGAAAAGCCGGAAGCTATTTTAGCCGGTTTTGAAAAGGATAACGCGGCCTATCGTACCGCCCGGCTCAAATATCTGCTGTACTAATCCCGTCCATCCGCCGTAAGACGCACGTTTCACAAAGGCATAACTTAAAAAGCGCGGGATCAATAATATTATTACGTTTCGCCGTTATAAAAAACGAGAGACTTGCCGCTGATGCCGCTTGACCGGCAAACTAAATATGTGTTAAATTTAACTTATGGGGCACAAAATACTTCTGGTAGATGACGATCCCGAAATCTCGAGCCTTGTTCAGTACGCGCTTGAATCCGCGGGGTATCAGGTTCAGGTCTGCGATAACGGCCGGGAAGTTGTGGAAGCCCTGCATTCATATAAACCCGATCTGCTCCTCCTCGATGTAATGCTTCCGGGCATAGACGGCTACTCCCTTGCCAGCCAGATAACCGAGGACGCGACCACTAAAGAAACCCCCATCATCGTACTCTCGGCGCTTGAGCCCTCCCGGACCATGTTCCAAAGATTCTCGCAGGTGTCGGCTTTCCTCACCAAACCTTTCAACACCGACGATTTATTGGAAGCCATTAAAACCGCGCTGACCAAAAAACCGTAAAACCGGCAAAATCCATAAGCGACAGCGATCATGCCCGGAGAGCGGCAAAGCTGTTGCCGTTTACGATCAACGCCGCGGCTTACGCTCCTTTTCCTTTTACTGTAAGTTAGCCTGAATCCTGCAGTTAGAAGTGGTTTCCATAGATAAATCAGGCGGACAGAATTATTCTGCAGGATTCCCCGCGAAGCGGGCCGAGGGCCAAGCGCTATGCGCGCCGTGCCCGAGGAGGTGTATGCCTCCCGAAGGGCGCCCGCAATGCGGGCGGAAAACTTCAACTGAAGTTTTCAGGTTAGTGATTATACGGACAGACCGCTTGGCAGATGTCGCAACCGTAGATATAACCTTCGGATCTCCTTATTATCTCTTCCGGCGCCGCTGTTTTTGACTGTGTGGTCCAATAAGAAAGACAAAGCCCCGGATCCAGCGCGCCCGGAATATTAAGCGCGCCTGTGGGACAGGCTGCCGCGCACTTCCCGCAGCCCCCGCAACCCGTGGCCGGCACCGCCGGAACGGACAACTCTTCCCGCCGTATTTCCAGAGAAAGCGCCAGTCCGCCAATAAAAAAATAAGAGCCGATTTCTTCCGAGATGAGTAAAGTATTTTTTCCCCTGAATCCCAGGCCGGCCAGCCGTCCAAGTTCTTTTTCCAGCACCGGGGAGGTGTCCGCGAACGACTTGCCTTCGACCCCTGCGTGGACCGCCCTTATATCCGCCAGCATCAGCCCTAACTTTTCCTTTAAAACTTCGTGATAATCCGGACCCAAAGCGTACCTGGAGATCTTCGGCCGGAGTCCGAGGGCTTTTACGCCGGCCATAAATTCAGGCCTCGGCTTGCGTCCGGACTTTTTGAGATACTCCAGAGGTTCTCCGGCTTTTTCCAACGCGGCCGCATAATCCCGGGACTCATGCCAATACTGAAACGCGCATACCAAAACGATTTTGGCCGGAGCGAACCAATTTCTTATATCGGCTCTCCGCGAAGGGGACCTTTTCAGATAAGCGAGACCCGGCGGAGCGCCTTCGGATGCGGTTTCAATAAAACGGGAGTACTCCGGCAGCGCCTCCGCGCGGACGAGGCCGCAGGCGGACGCGCCGTGTCTGAAGGCTATGCTTTTTATTCCAGCGGAAAGGACAGGCATTGAGTCTTACTGATTTTCCCGGCTTATTCCACGATCCGGAATGTCAGGATTTTGATTCGGAGGAATATTCCCAAGCGGAATATATATGCCAGAAATTCTCGAAAAAAGCCTGCAGGAATTCTTCCCTGGGAACTTCCTTCTTCAGGATGCCGGAAACGCTGATCCCGGTATCCAGGGATACGGCGTTATTCAGATTCACGCCGACGCCCAGAAGTATCCAGTTCGGCGTCTTATTGATGGAGGAGGTTTCGGTCAGGATGCCGGCGATCTTGAAATATTTGTTTTTTTGGGGATGCAGGGCGTACACGTCGTTGGGAAGCTTCACGCGGGTGGTAAGGCCGTAAAGCTGTTTAAGAGTGTCGGCGGCCACCCGGCCGGCCAGGAGACTCAGTTCGGTGAGGAACTTTAAACCGATGCTGGGCTCAAGGATAAGCGTCATATAGATACCGCCGCGGCCCGATTCCCAGGTCCTGCCCATACGCCCTTTCCCGGCCTCCTGCGTGAGCGCCAGAACAAGGGTGCCTTCCATACCACCCTGGAACGCCAGTTCCCTGGCCACCTCCTGGGTGGAGGTGGTCCTTTCCAGCAGTACGATCTTTTTTATCCCAGGCAGAGTGTCCAGCGCAAGCGTATCTTTTACATTCAAATCGTTCATACAGATCTCCTTAAAACTTCACTTTTTTACCGGCCGCACATCGAAAGCGATATCAAGCGCCCCGGCCGAGTTGGTTATAGAACCGACCGATATCCGGTCGGCGCCAAGCTTTGAAAGCCTGGAAAGATCTTCAAACCTTACTCCGCCCGAGATCTCTATCTCCGTTTTTCCGTTTTCAGCGCGGATCAGAGCTATGGCTTTTTTCATATCCGCGCGGCTCATATTATCCAGCATGATAATGTCAAAACCCAGCGGCAAAAAGTCCGCCACCTGCCCGAGGTCCTGGGCTTCTATCTCTATCTTGAGCCCGCGGTATTTTCTGCGGGCGTATGCCAGTCTTTCTTTAAGCCTCGCAAGCGAACCGCCCAGCATGGCTATATGGTTGTCTTTTATAAGAAAAGCGTCGTACAGGCCGCGGCGGTGATTGGCCCCCCCGCCGCATTTGACCGCGTATTTATCCAACTCCCTGAAGCCGGGGATGGTTTTGCGGGTGTCATAAATTTTGGAGCGACGGTTTCCCATCTCTTTGGCGAAGCGAGCCGCGCCGGTGGCCACGCCCGAAAGATGCTGGATAAAATTCAAAGCCGTGCGTTCCGCCGTTAAAAGACGCCTTGAACCGCGCACCGTGAGGATAACGGCGCCTTGTTTAAAGCGGGCGCCGTCTTTAAGCATCAGGCGGGTCTTGGAACCCGGATCCGCCAGTTCGAACACCCGTTTAGCCACGGCCCCGCCCGAAAGGACGCCCTCCGTCTTTGCGAACATCCGGCCCTCGAACTTAAGGCCCTTCGGGATAAACACTTCAGTAGTCGCATCGCCGGGGCCGATGTCTTCCTTTAGAGCCGCCCTGATAAGAGGATCCAATTCACGCATCATCATTATTCTCTGATAACTTCGATACCGTTATAATCGAGCCAATCCATGGAAAGCGGACTGATTATGTCGGCGGCTGAAACTTTTACCGCCTTCTGGCCGGGCTTAACCAGCTTCTTCAGTTCCCAGTCGGAAATGAAAACCCGTTTCGGCAAAGGCCTTGAAGCTTTGGCGGTCACGGCGCCCGCGCACGACCTAGGACCCCGTAAAAGGTATTCGGAAATAACGTCGGCAATATCGCCTTTCGTAAGCATAAAGTTCGTTATCAGACTGGCCGCGACCTTAAACAATACTGCTGGGGGGCCAGGCACTGAGTTCTGCCGGCGGGTATCGCTGGGGTGGCGGGTGTCAGTCTTTTTCGACCCGGCAGGCGGCCGACGGAACGCGAAAAAGACTGACCCCGACAGGACCCCGAACTTGCAACCGCCGGCATAAGAAACTCATGCCTGAACCGAACTTACGCCTTTACCGAGATCTTGGCGATGTATTTATCCAGGTCGTCGTGGGGCCGGGGAATGACATGCATGCCTACCAGTTCGCCGGCCTTCTGGGCCGCCGCGGCGCCCGCTTCCACGGCCGCGCGCACCGCGCCCACCTCACCGACGCACAGCGTGGTCACATAGCCGGAGCCGATCTTCTCATAACCGATGAGCCGGACATTGGCCGCTTTAGCCATAGCGTCCGAAGATTCTATCATTCCGATAAAACCCTTTGTCTCTATCATCCCTAACGCTTGTTTCGGTTCTGACATAAGTATTATCTCCTTCTAAGAATTATCTAGTTGGTAGATGGCGGGCGGGGTTTTAATAAACACCCATTTCCCCAGCTGCTATCTGCCATCCGCCGCCTCTAGTGTAGTGTCTCGCAAATCCCTTTACTTTTGACTGGCCGGGTTTGGAGCGAAACAAGGAGCGAAGAGCGTGGCATAGCAACGCTATGTAAGCGATTCGCGACGCAGTTGCAGCCCAAAAGCGTAGGGGAAACCGCTTCGCGGTGTCCACCTGTGGGTAATCCCCGGAAGGGGTCCCGCCAGCCCCCTGGGGGAGGCTCATCTTTGACCGGCTACTTCGTTGCTCCTCGCTCACAGGCCTACGGGCATGCTCGCTCGTCGCGCCTCGTATCCGGCTCAAACCTGAGCCTTCAAAAGCCAAGAGATTTGCGAGACACTACACTAGTATTGCCCCTTCGCCGCCTGCCCGCCGGAAACGATGGCGATACTGGCGCTGGTGCCGAGCCGCGTCGCGCCCGCTTTTATCAGGGCTTCCGCCGCCTTCGCGTCCTTAATACCGCCCGAGGCCTTAACCCCCATCTCAGGCCCCACAACCTCGCGCATCAGAGCCACGTCTTCCACCGTCGCTCCCCCGGTGCCGAAACCTGTGGAGGTTTTGACGAAATCGGCGTTTGCCTGCTTGGACATCCTGCACGCGCGGATCTTCTCATCCTTGGTCAGATAAGAAGTCTCGATGATGACCTTTAGCAGTTTGCCGCGGGTAGCCTCGCGTACTGCCTTAATATCTTCAAGCACCACATGGTCGTTCCCGGATTTCAACGCGCCGATATTTATGACCATATCTATCTCTTCGGCGCCGTTGGCGATAGCGTCGCGAGCCTCGATGGCTTTTACCGTGGGAGTGGTCGAACCGAGCGGGAAACCGATCACGGTACAGACCTTGACGCAGCTGCCTCTAAGGAGCCGCGAGGACATCGCCACATAACCGGGGTTCACGCAGACGGAAGCGAAACGGTATTTACGAGCTTCCTCGCAGAGCTTGCCGACCTCTTCCTGCGTCGCGTTGGCCTTCAAAAGGGTATGGTCTATCATTCCCGCTATGGAATTGCTGGATTGATCGGGGTTACAGAAGCTGACACGTTCCACGCCCATCTCTTTTACCTGCTGGGCGGTATAATTGTTAAGCGGGTTACACCCCTGGCAGGTGGAACTGCAGGTATTCTCTTCCAGACGGCAGTCGCCCGAACATTTACCGGCGGGCTTAGTGGCCTGTTCCCCCGGCTTGTTCACCAGCGAATGCTGGAACACCTTGCCGGAAGTGCCGATCCCCACCGAGTCTCCGGGCATCGTATATTTTGCGGGACCTGACCCCGTTCCTCTTAAAATCCTGGCCACTTCCTCGGCTATCTTCTTTATTTCATCTTCACGCATATTTTTTAACCTCGTTCTTTGAAGATACCTGATCTATTATGCCGCAAACCACCGTGCGCACCGGACACTTGGGATTGCCGAGCACCTTGCGGGCGGAGCCGCCTTCATCCACAACCAGCACGACGTTTCCGGGGCCGGCGCCCAAGCCGCCGTCCAGCGCAAGAGTAGTTTCGCCTGAAAATCTCCCCGGATCGTACGGATCGATGGCTTTCACCAGAAGGAGTTTGCAATCTTTAAGCTCCTGATGCTTCCTGGTGGCCCAGACATTTCCGACAACTTTAGCTATGAACATAAATTTCCGAACTAACCGCCATAAATCACAAGCGGACAGACTTCCCGTCTATAATGCCGAGTATCGCGGCATCAACCGGCGGGAGGTTGGGTTTAACGGAAGTTTCCCCCTCCCAGCCTTCGAAAGCCGCTATAGCCTCACGAGCGGCCACAAAAAAAACGGTTTCACCCGCTCCGGAGCCTACCGTATCGGCCGCCACGATCGGTTCGCCCACAGGTTTGTCCGTGTCCCAGTCCAGCGGCTGGATCAAAAGCATGGTCTTGGAGTCCATACCGCAGCATTGCCTTGAACAGAACACCCTGCCGATAACTTTTGCCTGTTTCATAAGAATCCAGTGACTGGGCAGTTATACTGTGAGACAGCTTGTTAATGTACATCTTACTTCTGTAGCTGTCTAGCTGCCTAGCTGTTCAGCCGCCTAGCTGCCCAGCGATCCGTTAACAACAACGCTGCTCCATAGCGGTTATCTTATCAAGCCGTTTCTGATACCGGCCGCCTTCGAAGGGCGTATTCAGCCACACTTTTATCATTTCCTGTAAAGCGAGCTCCCCATGCGTCTTGCCGCCGAGGCAGAGCGCATTGCAATCCTCGTGGGCCGCGGCAAACCGCGCCGAGATGATGTCGTACGCGCAAACCGCGCGTATGCCATGTATTTTATTGGCCGCCAACGGCATGGCGCCGCCGAAACCGTCCAGCAGTATGGCGCGGTCAAATTCTTTTTTCCTTACCGCGTCTCCCACCAGCAGCGCGATATCGGTAAAATCCACCGGCTCGGCGGAGTAGCAGCCGAAATCAGTGATATCGTGGCCGAGGCCCTGGATGAATTTTTTAATTTTTTCCTTAGCCTCGAAACCGGCGTGATCAGAACCTATGACAAGTCTCATAAGACCTCCACTCTATCTAAAGCAGCTCCGCCACATGTTCGTGCGCGTTGGGGATGACTATCCGGGCTATGATGGCGCTCTCGCCTACCGCTTTCACACCGGCGGAAACGGCGGTCCTGACCGCGCCCACTTCGCCAGTCACAATAAAGTAGCCTTTACCGCCGATACCTTTGCCGGTGTTGACTTCTGACACATGGACAAACGCCGCCTTGGCCGCGGCATCAGCCGCGAACACGGCCGGCAGGGCTTCTTTGGTTTCAACAATTCCCACGGCCTCTATGCCGGCCGCTTTTATCTTCTTGTTAAGTGCCGAAAGCACTCCGGAATGAATGTTCCGGATGATGTGGTTCGCCACCACCGTATCCCCGGCTATCCCGGCGCCTTTGGACATCGAAGATTCAACTTCTCCGACCGGGCCTGAAATAATTATGATGTATTTGCCTTTGGAAATGGCGGCGGCCGTCTCCGGTTTCACACCGGCAGCCTTGCACATGGCGTCGAGGGCTTCCACGCCCCTGGCGATAGAGGTTGTTTCAAGTAATCCGATGGCTATATTTGCCTGCATACCGATTCTCCTTTACCTTTTCCCATACCAGCCTTTTAAGCGATCCGCATGTATCCCACCAGGCTGCACTGCAATGGACGCACGAAATGCGAAGTTTTAGTTATACCGTCGCCCGTAGGCGTGCCGATGGACATGGAGGCATAGCCTTCTCCCAGGCCAAGGCCGTGCAGAGTGCACGCGTTCTTCACAAAAATGGAGCAGGCCATCCGGCGGCCCATTTTGGACATATTCCTGACATCGGTGGAATACATACCGGCTGTGTGATGGCTTTCCCCCTCAACGAAGTAGGCCAGTTCGATGGCGGCGTCTATATCTTTCACCACGGTAACCGGCAGCACCGGCATAAGCTGCTCGGAAACGACAAAAGGATGGCCGTTCGGAACCTCGGCCCAAAGCACTCTGATATCATCCGAAAGGGTGAGGCCGATGGCTTTAGCTATGACGCTCGGATTCTTGCCGATGAATTCCCTGTTGATCTTGGGCTCGCGGCCGGACTCCAGTATGGCAAGTTTGCTCAATTTATCCATCTGGGGCGCGGTGAGTTCGTACGCCCTGGCGTCCTTGCGCATGCTTTCAAGGAATAACGCCCTGGCTTTCTCGGTCACTATAACCTCTTTCTCAGCTATGCACAAAACGTTGTTGTCGAAGCCGCAGCCCGTAATGATCTCGCGGGCGCAGTCCGGAAAAACGGCGGTCTCATCCACCACTATGGGCGGATTGCCGGGACCGGCGGCTATTGTCTTGCAGGCTTTGCCCGCGGTCATGGCTACTTTCACTATGGCCGGGCCGCCGGTGACGATGTTCATACGGCCTTTGGGATGGGCCAGAAGTTCCCTGGTGGATTCCTGGGTCGGTTTTTCAATGGTTGAAACAAGGTTAGCGGGTCCGCCGGCGGACATAATAGCGGCATTAAGCGCGCGGACGCAGTCCTGCACACAGCCCTTGGCGGCCGGGTGAGGAGAGAATACGGCGGAGTTCCCCGCGGCCAGAATGCCTATGGCGTTGCTGACGATAGTGGCCACCGCGTTGGTGGAAGGAGTTATGGCCGCCACCACGCCGAAAGGCGCCCACTCGACAAGAGTCAGGCCTTTGTCGCCCGTGTAGGACACCGACCGGAGGTCCTCAACGCCGGGCGTTCTGGCGGCGACCAGGAGGTTCTTCTGTATCTTGTCCTCCACGCGGCCCATGCCGGTTTCGGCCACGGCCAGCTGGGCCCAGCGGACGGCATTATCAACGGAGGTCTTGCGCATGGCGTCTATTATCTTCGCGCGCGCCTCCAGGCCAAGATCCTGGAACACCACCTGTGCTTTTTCGGCGGCGTTGACGGCCGCGTCCACGGAGGAGAACACCGGCCCGCCGGAACCGCCGCCGGCCGGAGCCTGCGCGGAGTCCATGTTCAGATTTTTCACAACTTCCGCCACTATGCGCTGAAGTTCATCTTCGTTTATAGGCATAACCGTTCCTATACGAGCCCTCAATCTTCCATTTTATCTTTTCGCTTGTTGAACACCACCCTGCCGTCTTTCTCTATAGTATCCACAATGGCAAAGATAGTGCAGTCCACCGGAGTACTCTCCGTCTTAGAGGTCTGCCTGGCGCTTGAGCCCTGCACAAGCAGGACCAGTTCTCCCTCGCCCGCGCCCACGGAATCGATACCCACCAGGATATTCCCGCGGGGCTTATCATCCAGGCCCACAGGCTGGACCATAAGGAGCTTGGAACCCACGAGTTTATCGTCCTTGCGCGTGCAGACCACGTTGCCGACAACTCTGGCAAATATCATTGAACCTCCAAATTAAGAACAGGGCGCAAGCGGCGGGCAACGGAATTTCCCTATCGCCCTACGCCCTCAACCCGCCGGCCTAAAGTTTACTTTCTCTTGCCTTCCAGCGCGATAGGCATCCTGCCCTCGAGATCGGAATGAGGCGAAGGTATCACATGTACGGACACCACTTCTCCGACTTTCTGCGCGGCCGCGGCGCCGGCGTCGCAGCTGGCCCGGCAGGCGGCCACTTCGCCGCGGAACATGATCGTAACAAGACCGGAGCCTATCTTTTCATAGCCCACCAGTTTGACGTTGGCCGCCTTCACGGCGGCGTCGGCCGCTTCTATGCAGGCCACTAAACCTTTGGTTTCTATCATTCCAAGTGCTTCCATTTTATTCCTCCAGTTGACTATCTCTTCACACTATATAAGCCGGATCGCCGTTCTTGAGACCGGCGGCGTTGGCTTCTTCCACGTCCAGGTGAAGCTCCAAAGCGAACTTGTCGGAGACGCGGCACAACACCCGTTCATAAACCGTTTCCCTTTCGGTCCCGCCGCCGCAGCGTACTCGTACCTCGGCGCCGTCCCGGATCTTCATGAATTCCGCATCGGAGGGATGGAAGTGTATGTGCCTCTTTGAGAGTATCACTCCCTTTTTAATATACACGGAACCTTTCGGGCCCGTGATCTTTATGCCGGGAGAATTCTCCAGCTTGCCGGAGTCCCTTATAGGCGGCTCCACTCCCAGAACCCTGGCGTCGCCGAGACTGACCTCCACCTGGGTGTATGGCCTGTAGGGGCCTATCATCCGGACATTCTTAAGCCTCCCCTTGGGACCTTCCAGACTTACCGTTTCGTTGCAGGCGAAAAAACCGGGCTGGCGCAGCTGACGGAAGAGGACCGGCTCGGCGCCGGCGCCGAAAACCGTTTTAAAATCTTCTTTTGTAAAATGCACATGCCTGTTTGAGATCCCGACCGGCGCCGGCGTCTTTGAGCGCTCGGCGCGGAGCTTAAGGTCTTCAACTATTTCTTTTACAAGTTTCTCTTCCATAAAACCGCCGCCATCACCTGTTCTATCCCGCCCTGAGCGCTTCTTCAAAATGAATGACCCGCAGGAACTTATCGGCTTTGAGGCTTTCCCCTCCGACAAGCGCTCCGTCTATGTCAGCCTGGGCCATGAGAATATCGATGTTGTCCGCTTTAACGGACCCGCCGTAGAGGATACGAACCCTGGAGGCGTAATCTTTGCCGTAAATTTTTTCCATCTGCCTTCTGATGAACACATGCGCGTCCTGCGCCGTTTCAGGGGTCGCCGTCTTGCCGGTACCGATGGCCCACACCGGCTCATAGGCGATAACGGCCCGGATAACCTCTTCGGCTTTCAACCCGGCAAAAGCGCCGATAAGCTGTGTCTCCAGCACGCGATAAGTCTGCTGGGATTCTCTTTCGGCGAGGGTCTCGCCGATGCATACAACCGGTACGATATTATGCTTAACAGCCGCCTTTATCTTTTTATTGACGACTTCATCGGATTCGCCGAAGATCTTGCGGCGCTCGGAATGTCCTATGATGGCATGGGTGCAGCCCGCGTCCAAAACCTGCGTCGGGGAAACCGCGCCGGTAAAAGCGCCTTTCTCTTCCCAGTGCACGTCCTGCGAGGCGAGTATGATCTTCGAACCGCTCAGGGCCTGCCTGACCGCCCAGAGATTAGTATAAGTCGGGGCCACCAGCACTTCGTGTTCCAGATCGGGATCAAGGCCTTTCTTGATAGCCAAAGCCAGCTCTCCGGCCTCTTTGGCGTCAAGATGCATCTTCCAGTTACCGGCGATCATAGGCATTCTATCTTTATTCATAATTTCATCCTTTTTAATGAAAAGCTTTCCTTGAAGCATCCTCAGACCAGATTATATCATTTCCCTCAGGAGTTCTTTTCTCGGCTGAGGGATAACCACTTTTTCCACCAAAAGACCCTTTTTACCCGCCATGGCCGCGCCTGCCGCCACCGCGGTCTCTACCGCGGCCACGCTACCGGTCATCGTAACAAAAGCCTTGCCGCCCAGCGCCATGGCCAGACGCACCTCGATGAGCTTTACCGAACCCGCCTTGATCGCGGCATCGGAAGCTTCTATAAGGGCCGAAACGGAAAACGATTCTATTACGCCAAGAGCTTCAAGCTCCCCCACCACGGCCGTGCCCTCTATGGCCGGAAAAACCTCCGGATGTATGTTGGGGATAACGAAATTGTCCACCAGGGCGTGGGCGGCTTTAGCGGCGCCGGCGGAAACAGCGGCATTAACGGCCCCCACTTCGCCTGAGACCAATATAATATATTTGCCGGGGCAAATTGTCCTGGAAAGCAGAAGCGTGATGTCGGAGGTCTTAAGCATGGCGTCAGCCGCCTCAAGCCCCTTGGCGATACTTGAAAGTTCCACCCCGCCTATAGCGTTGTTCATAAAATCCTTTTGAGCAAGAATCTCACGCCTCTATCTCCACGTATTTGTCGTTGATCTTTGAAACCTTCCCGTCAATACTGGCGTGGACCGGGCACCCGAGCCTGTCGGCCGGAAGATCACCCACGACATCGCCCTTTTTCACATTCCGACCAGGGCTGACAATCGGGGAGCATGGAACGCCTATATGCTGGCTTAATTGTATACGCACGCGGCGGGGTTTGTATTCATGCTCAAGATAAGGCGCGTCCACATTGTAATCGTCCAAACCAAGACGCTTGACCAGTTTTGAAACCGGCACTTTCCGTTCTTCTCTCACCGGGTGGGCGGCCGCGGCCGGCTTCAGGCTCAAAGCCGAATTTTTAAATCCCATCTTGATCTCTCGCAGGTCGCTTTTCGCGGCCACGCACACATCGCGCGGGCTGAGGCCCTCCGGACAGGAATAAAGGCTGCACAACGAACACTCGCAGCATAAAAGGGCATATTCGCTGTGGACCTTCCGCCCACCGCCGGAAAACAACAGCGACCGCATGGCCCGGTGCGGCTGTATGCTGTGGCCCAGCAGATAACGCGGGCACAACTCGGTGCAGAACGAGCATTGATCGCAGACCGACCGCCCTATGCGGGAGAAGGCGGGACGGCCCATGGCTTTTTTTAATATGAGCGGGTGATCTTTGGGCAGGACTATAAGCCCGCCCGAGGTTTTGTTGACCAGCGTGCCGAAATCGGTTATAACCTTGCCCATCATAGGGCCGCCGTCTATTCCCGCCGCGTACTTTATCTTAAGCCCGCCGGCTATCTCTATGGCCTCGGCATACGTGATCCCGACGGGGACTTTTATGGTGCAGGGGGTTTTAACCGCGCCCGTCACGGTAATATATTTTTCCGTGACCGGTTTTTTATCGGAAAGCGCCGCGTTGTAAAGGGTTTCCACGTTAGATACCACGCAGCCCACCTCAAGCGGGATGCCGCCCATGGGCGCAAGGCGGCCGGTTATATCATAGACCAGGCACTGTTCGTCCCCCGCTGGATAATAATCACCCAACAGGGCCACGGAAACGTTCTTTCTTGTCCGGGCGATCTCTTCCAGGCGCTTGATGATCTTTTCGTGTTTTTTCTTTATGCCGAATATGCCCTTCGACGCCCCGGTGGAGCGCATCATGAGCTCCAGGCCGTCGAAAACTTTTTGGGGGTAGTATTCAAGCAGTTTCTGGTCTTTCTTAAGCAGAGGTTCGCACTCGGCGGCGTTAACCAGCACGTATTCGGCTTTGCCGGACGCCTTAACATAGGCCGGGAAGCCGGCCCCGCCCGCGCCGACGACACCAGCCGCTCTCAGCCTGTCCGGGAACTCTCTGGCGAAGTCATTCATAGTTCAATTATCGGGATGCCATGGCGCCGGGATTCACGCAGGCATTCAAGCGCATTACAGTGCCGACGTTACAGGGGGTTTTTTAACGCCCCACGCGTTAACTTTCTCACGCCTTGATCCCGGCACGCTTAAAAGCTGTTATTTGAGCACGAGCCTTTTCTTTACCGCGGTAGCCAGGCGCTTTATGCCCTCCTCAATATCTTCCGGGGTCGCATAGGAGAAGTTGAGGCGCATAGTGTTCTTACCGGAACCGTCACAATGGAAAGCCGAGCCGATGACATACGCCACATTTTCCTTTATGGCTTCCTGGAACATATCATCGGCGCTCATGCCTTCCGGCAGCTTCACCCAGAGGAACAGCCCGCCTTCCGGCTTGGTCCACGTGACGCCTTCCGGCATATGTTTTTCCAGAGCGGAAAGCATTGTATCTTTCTTCGTCTTATAAACCTTGTTCACAAGCCTGATATGCTTTTCAAAATAGCCTGTGCGCAGAAATTCCGCGGCAATAAGCTGGTTGAGGCTGGAAGAACAGAGATCCAAAGACTGTTTCAGGATCTCCATCTTTTTAATGATCTGCTCGTGGGCCACGATGACCCCTATCCTCAGGCCCGGGGCGAAGGTCTTGGAAAAAGTAAACAGGGAGATAATATTGTCGGTTTTACGGGTTTCTTTGTCCAGACGATAGATCATCTTGGGGGCCGTGCCTTCGAAACGAACCTGCCGGTAGGGAGAATCCTCTATGACCGCGATATTATACTTCTCGGAAAGTTCTATAACCTTCAGCCTTCTTTCCTCGGAAAGGGTCACGCCGCTCGGGTTCTGAAAATCAGGGACCAGATAGAGGAACTTATAATGTTCATCCTGGTCCTTCAACCACTGAAGCCGCTCTTCCAGATTGTCCGTCATGATGCCGTCGTCATCCATCTTGACTCCGACAAAATCCGCGCCATAGGATTTGAACACCTGCAGGCCGCCCATATAGCTGGGGAGTTCCACCAGCACGGGGTCCGACGCGTCTATGAACAGCCGTCCCACCAGGTCCAGGGCCTGCTGTGAGGCGGTGGTGACGATAATATTGGCGGGCTTAACATTTACGCCTTCGTATTTCCGGAGGAATTTTACAAATTCCTCCTTAAATTCCGGCAGTCCGTCCGTGGGGCCGTACTGGAGGGCGACCCTGCCTTGTTTGGCCATGATCCCGCTCACGGCTTCGGAAATAAAATCATAGGGGAATAATTCCGGATCCGGAAGTCCGCCGGCGAAAGAAATCACGCCCGGCTTATTGGTAAATTTAAGGAGTTCTCTTATGACGGACGCTTTGGTGCGTCTTGGAGCGGTTGCGATGTTCTTGGCTATATCTATCATGACGACCTCCAGCGAATTTTACTAGGCTACGGCTGCGCCTCATCCGGCCTGTGATAGTGCGGCATTAGGGCTATGACCATGCCGTAACTGACCTATGGGCGTGCCGCATCAAGAGCTATAATCAAAGCGGCCCAGCGCCATGCGAATCGGGCTGCCCGGACCATACCTTCGATAATATTATTCAATTAAACCATCCATTTCAAGGATAAAATTGGCCGCCAAAATTGCGCCGTTAACCCAACCTCGGCGCTGCCCAAGGAATTATTGAGCCTAACATAAGTAATGTCCCAGTTGGCCGGGCCGATTTTGTAGCGAAACAAGGAACGCGGAGCGCAGCATAGCTGGGCTATGTAAGCGACGCATGACGCAGTTGCAGCCCAAAAGCGCCCGGCCCTTTCCCTCTGGGAAAGGGAGGCTTGCCTTTGAGCGACTGCTTCGTTGCTCCTCGCTCACAGGCCGCCGGCATGCTCGTTCGTCGCGCCTCGCAGCCATCTCAAATCCAAGCCTCCAACTAGGATATTACTTATGTTAGGCTCAATCACGGGATCTTTTCCGGGGATGCCCCGCAGCCGATCCAACTTTCCCCCATTCTTACGCAATCCCCGGGCGTAGTTTTCCCCGCTTCTGGATAAACCGCCTCATAACACAAATAAGGCTGTCCACCACAGAACTTCCATGACTGAAAGCGGCGCCCACGAACAAGTATTGACAATCATAGCCGCAATGTATCAGAATAGAAATATTGATTTGCGATTTTGGCCGTTTTAGACACACCGTGCCTATTACGGCGCTACGCAAGTATTGACCACATCAAGCTTCAGGAGGCACCATGTCAGAAAATAGAAGCGGAGAGATAGTGTCGGCTTTCGTGATCGGAGGATTGATCGGCGCGGCCCTCGGCATCCTTTTTGCTCCGGCAAAAGGCAAAGATACCCGCGTTAAGATCAATGACTGGATAGACGACACCACGGAAAAAGCCAAGGAAAAACTCGAATCTCTTGAGGACGAGATAAAGAAAAGAAAGGACCAGCTCCTTAAGCACAATTAGGCCGGATAAACCGCAATACGGTTTACAATAAAAATAGTAAAAAACCGCGGCTTTAAAGCCGCGGTTTTTTTATGCGAAAAGATCATTGCGCAATTCGCGCAAGCTCCTCCGATTTACCGCCTAACAACCAGCCCAGAGAAAAAGTGAGCGCCGTGCCCATTACTATCATCCAGCTCCAGCCCACGTTCAACCTGCCGGTTTCCGAAAGGTAAAGCATAAGGCCGGCTACCGCGGCGCTGGCAAACATAGCGATGACGTTGCCGTTATTTGACCGGCGGCTGGTAAGCAGGCCCAGAAGAAACACACCCAAAAGGCTGCCCGCCGTAACGCCGTTTACCTTGTAGGCCAGCCAAAGCATACCTTCCGCGCTGCGACAGGCGTAGGCGATGAAGGCCAGCGCTATACCGAAAGCCGCCACGCTTATGCGTGAAATCCTCAGGTAATGTTTCTCCGTCCCTGTTTTGTTGATCAGCGGCCGGTAAATATCCGTGACGAAAGAAGAGGAAAGAGAACTGAGCGGGGAATCGATGCTGGCCATGATAATGGCCATCAAGATAATGCCTTTCAACCCCGCCGGCAGAACCTGCACGGTGAAATGCGAGAGGATTTTGTCGGCGTTATCCGGCAGGGGAAGGGACGGATTCTGGGCATAGAACACGAACAGCAGCGTGCCGATCGAAAGATACAGCACCAGAAGCGGAATAGTGGCGAAGATGGTCGCGATAATGGTCTTCTGGCTGGCCTGCCTGGTCTCAAGCGTCAGCAGGCGCTGCATAAGCTCCTGGTCGGTCCCGAAAGAAGCCATGGAACCGAAAACACCGTTAAGGATGGCTAGCCACAGCACATTGGGATCCTTCAATCCCCACCCCAGATTTAACAGGGAAAGTTTCCCGGCTTTGCCCGCAATCTCCGTTATAGCGCCCATGCCGCCGCTGATATGAAAGTAAAGATAGCCCAGCACGGCGAACCCGGCCAGGAAAAAGGTAAGCGCCTCAAAAGCCCCGGTCCAGACCACGGCCTTGATGCCTCCAAAGCCTATAAAGGCGACGCTTATGCACGTAAAGAAAACCAAAGTACCGGAGAGCGGCCACCCCATAATGACCGACACCGCCAGTGAGGCGGCGTAAAGCCGCAGACCGGAGGCAAAAAGCCGCGTAATAAAAAAGAAGAACGAGCCCGCGTACTGGGTGTTGGCGCCGAAACGATGTTTAAGGAACTCGTAGATAGTGGTGCAGTTATATTTATAGAAGGCCGGAATAAAAAGATAGGCGATGATTATCCTGGCGGACGCGGAGCCGATAAAAAATTGCAGATATTGCCAGTTTTCCTTAAAACCGGTCGCGGGCACCCCCACGATGGTCATTGCGCTTATTTCCGTGGCGACAAAAGACAACGTAGCCGCCCAGACGGGTATTTTACGCCGTGCGATAAAGTAATCCCGGGTATCAGTTTCATCTTTGCCCTTAAAATAGGAGATGAGCAGCAGAACCGCCACGGCCAGCGAGACCCACGCGTAATCAATGAAACCTAAAGTGGTTATTCTTTCAAGAGCAGTTGTCTCGCTCATTTCTTCATTTTCTCGCGTTTCTTTATCTTATCCCATTGGACCAGGACCTGCTCGGGCGTGGACAGCTTCTTGTCTCCGAAAACATGCGGATGACGCCTGATCAGTTTGGCGTTTATACCCCCGATCACGTCGGCTATGGAAAAACGGCCGGCCCGCCTGGCGAGGGCGCTGTGAAAGACCACCTGCAGCAGGACATCTCCCAGTTCCTCTTCCAGGTTCTTCCAATCGTTTTTGCGCACAGCCAAAGCCACTTCTCCGACCTCTTCTTTGAGATACTTTAAAAGTGTCCCATGGGTCTGCCTGCGGTCCCAGGGACACCCGTTCTCCCCCAGCAGGATGTCCATTATTTTTATCAAATCCTCAAAGCGCCGGCTTCTTCCGAGGTTTGAACCTTCGCTCTTTTTCCCGCCCATAGCATCCTTGATATCAATAGACTTTAAATACTTTAAAAGTATATAATTTTAAATCGACGCGGCCAAATTCACAGGCCCTCCGGGAAACTGAAACAGATGGAGAGGCGGGATATAGGGGGCAGCGCAACATCGGGGAAACCACAAGTTTACTGCCCTGTGGCAGGCAGTACCGGAAAGGGGACCGCGGCACCACCCTCCGGGAGCACCGGACCGGTTTTCTTTTGAGGTCCGGAGATAATCCGTCCGTCTAAGGCGGACTCGACAAACGGAGTTATCATGGCCGATACAACGGAAAAACAGAACAGGGACGCATGTAAGGTGTTGGATAAAGGTTTCGTCAAGCTCGTGGATTTTATGGGCGGAGACCAGCGGGCGGTGGAATCCGCCAGGGTCACATTCGGTTCCGCATCGAAAGGCGAAGAGAAAGACAGAAAACTGGTGGAATACCTCCTGGCCCACGCGCATCACTCGCCTTTCGAGCACAGCGTCTTCCAGTTTCATGTCAAACTTCCTATTTTTGTGGCCAGGCAATGGATGCGCCACCGCATGGCTTCTTATAACGAAATAAGCGCGCGCTATACCGAGGTCCTGGAAGAATTTTATATCCCGGCCGAATTTCGCGTCCAGGACAAAATAAACCGTCAGGGCTCCGCTAAGTCCGGCGCCCTGGATACAGTCCGGCTGCTGGCTATCTATCAAAAGTCTCTGGAAAGCTCTTACGCGGCCTATCGGGGCCTCCTTGAAGCCGGAGTGGCCCGCGAGATGGCGCGCATGATCCTGCCCGTGGCCCAGTACACCCAGTTTCACTGGACCGTGAACGCGCGCAGCCTCATGAATTTCCTGTCTCTCAGGATGGACTCTCACGCCCAGGCGGAGATACAGGCATACGCCAACGCCATAGCAAAGATCTTCAAGTCCAGAATGCCCTGGACCTGGGAAGCTTACAGTAAACATGAAATGAAAAAACGGGTATAAAAAGATAAAGAACTTTGGACGGAAGGGCCCCATGATGAATAGAAAAACAAATCCCGACTTACCTGCTTTTTTATTATTTCCCCGCTTCCCGGCGCCTTTGCGCGCCTATTTTTCCGCCTTCATATTTCCCGTTTCGTTTAAGTTATGTTTTTGCGCTTGTATTTTATGCGTTTTCTCCAGCCCCCTTCGCTCCGAAGCAGCCCTTACTGTGGGTGACGCGGAACAGGAAATACTGAAGGACGACATCGAGGTCTTCACCAGGGTGACCGGACTTCCCACGGCCCATGACACTTACGACATCTACGCCCCTTTCGACGGCCGCGTAGAGAACGTAATGTCGGAGCTTTTCGACCTGGTAGGGACGAACGATGTGCTGGCCAGCATGGTTTCCACGGAAATGGCCGCGCTTCTCGACTCATCCAGCGAAGAGAATAAAAAACAGACGGAAAAACGCTGGAAAAGCGTTTACGACTATTTTGAGATCAAACCCGAGTTTCAGGGGATAGTGACCAATATATACACGGCCCCAAAAGCCAGGGTAAACAAAGGCGACAGACTGTTCACCGTAGCCAAAAAAGTGATCGTTATCGGCAAGAACACGGAGCCGCTTTATTCCGCTTTGGCCCCCGGCATGACCGCCGAACTGGCCTACGGCAAAAACACCGCCGTCAAGATCAAAGCGAAACTTATCAATTTTATTCCCCTGAAAGACAAGCCGCGTTTCAACCGCCTATGGCTGGAGGTAGACACGCTGCGCGGCGGGATCAAGATAGGCGAGCAGTTCGACGGCTATCTGTTCGTGGGCAGGAGCGAAAACACGCTGCTTGTCCCCAGGACCGCATTATTCGATAAATCCGGCAGAACATACCTGATCATGGAAGTGGAAACGGGACTTGCCACCGAGAGCCAGACAGAGATCCTCAAGCCCGGCTTTCATTTTATAAGCCCCGTGTATCCCGCAGCCGATAAGACCCCGGCCGAAATTAAGCCGCCGGCAAAACCAATGGAGAAAAACGATGGAAAAATCAAAAAAAGCCGTTAATGTCTTTTCCAGTTTCGTTTTTTTAAAACTGGATCCCCAGTTCCGGCGGCTGATCTCCAATGAAAAGATCGCGGCAAAACAGGAATTCGAGAATATGGTAGGGGCCTGTCAGGAAAAAGTTTTTCTCCGCACCTACATGACCACAGGGCTCAGGGTTGACTCCGATATTCTCTTTTGGCGCGTCTCCGACAATCTGGAATACCTGCAGGATATCTGCGCAAAAACCTTCTCGATCGGTGTCGGCCGCTATTTTCACCCCGCCCACTCCTACCTGGGCGTCTATCACCCGGACGAACAGACCGCGCTGAAAAAAGACCTGGAGTTCGGATGTCTCCCCAAGGATATTTTCGGCAGACACAAGTTCATGCTTCTCCACCCGGTTGTAAAATCACACCTATGGTACGAACTTTCCGAAGAGGAGCGCCAGAAACTGCTGGCCTGCCGTTCCGCGGTGATCTCGAAATACAGGGAAATACATGAAAATTTTTTCCAGTCCTACGGACTTGACGAGCAGGAAATGATAGTAACCCGCGAAGCCAGAAGCCTGGATGAGCTTATCGCGGCCACAAAAGAACTCCGGGAACAACGCATCAAGAACTACACCTCCGTGGATAAACCGGTGTTCCTGTGCATCGGCCGGGACCTCCGGGAGATCCTGGACGCGATATGCTGAACGCCGCGTAACGTAAAACCGAAACCGTAAGGGGTTATTCAAGAGTTTTCGAATTAACTTTTTCCGTTTTACGCTTTGATATTACCGATATCAGTTTTTTTGCTTCACATCTTAAGCCTTACGACGGGTGGAGGAGATAAATGAAAACCATAGGATTGATAATGGCGGGCGGCAAGGGAGAGCGGCTCTATCCCCTCACAAAGGAACGTTCCAAACCGGCCGTGCCTTTCGGCGGAAAATACCGCATCATCGACTTCGTGCTTTCAAACTTCATAAATTCCGGCATCTATTCCAACTATGTGCTGGTGCAGTATATGTCCCAGTCGCTTATCGAGTACCTGCGCTCCACCTGGAACCTCGGCGGCATCACGAAAGAACACTTCATCACCGTGGTCCCCCCGCAGATGCGCCTGGGGGAAATGTGGTACCGGGGCACCGCGGACGCCGTCAAGCAGAATCTGAACCTCATAAACGATTATAAACCCGACCTGGTGGCCATCTTCGGCGCGGACCACATCTACCGCATGGATATCCGCCAGATGATTGACTTCCATGTCGCGAACAAGGCCGACGTTACCATCTCCGCGATGGCCGTCCCCATTAAACAGGCCTCACGGTTCGGCACCATTATAGTGGACGGCAAGAACCGGGTTACCGGCTTTGAAGAAAAACCCAAAAACCCCAAACCCATCCCCGGCAATCCAAACGCTATTTACGCCTCCATGGGTAACTATATCTTCAGCTACGACGCCCTGGTAAAGATCATGCACGAGGAATCCGGAGAGAGCGCCGCGTTGGACTTCGGTAAGACGATCCTTCCCAACATCCTGAAGCGCTACCGGCTGTTCGCCTATAATTTTGACGACCAGAAACTGCCCGGAGTGAAACCTTACGAAGAGAAGAATTACTGGCGCGACGTCGGGACCCTGGAGGCTTTCTGGCAGGCGCAGATGGACCTTCTGGGCGCCAAGCCTAAAATGGACCTGAATAATAAATTGTGGCCTATCCAGGATTCCAAACATAATACCGCCCCGACCAAGATCATAGAGTCAAATCTGCAGGATTGTTTATTAGCCGACGGCTGCATCATAAACCAATCCTCCCTCAAACGCTGCATTCTCTCAAGCGACGTCATAGTGCATGAAAAATGCCAGCTTGAAGACTGCATAATCATGGATGCCTGCGAAATAAAATCCGGTTCACGCCTTAAGAAAGTTATCATGGACCGGTTTAACACGTTGGAAGCAAAAACCACTATCGGCTTAAATCCGGACCAGGACGCCCAGCATTATTACATAGACCCCGACGGCATCGTGGTCATCCCGCGCGGCATCTCGAAGTGGCAATAGCCGCTAAAAAAAGAAGATCCTTGTGATCACGAAGAAATTCCATCTAAAGAACAACGAAGAGGCTCTTGCCATCCTGGGTGCGCGGGACGAACAGTTGAAATTACTGGAGCGGGAACTGCGCGTATCCGTCTTCGTAAACCACGATCCCGAAACCGCCGGCGCGACGCTTACCGTCAAAGGCTCGGCATCGAACGCTGACAAGGCGCTTAAGCGTTTAAAGGACCTGCTGGACGAGTTCTACTCGGAAAAGCTCCAACCTTCCGCGCCGGAGGAATATGAGGAACTCCGCCCGATATCAGAACGGCCGGTCTATAAATCCATATTCGGGGAAGCCGTCTATCCACGGGGAGAGAACCAGCGCAAATATCTGGAGGCCATAGCCTTAAGCGACCTGGTAGTGGGCATAGGTCCGGCCGGCACCGGGAAGACCTTCCTGGCCGCCGCCGCGGCTCTTAAAGCCCTGAAAACGAACCTGGTCACGCGCATAGTTCTAACCCGGCCCATCGTAGAGGCCGGAGAAAAACTGGGGTTCCTGCCCGGGGACGTTTCTGAAAAAGTTCACCCTTACCTGAAGCCCCTTTACGACGCTTTCCACACTCTCCTTGGCCCGGAAAGTTTCCGCATCCTGCGCGAGGACGAAGTTATAGAAACGGTGCCGCTCGCATATATGCGCGGGCGCACCCTTGAAAGTTCTTTTATCATACTGGATGAGGCGCAGAACACAACTCCGGAACAGATGAAAATGTTCCTGACAAGAATGGGCAGATCCTCCAAAGTGGTGGTCACAGGCGACATAACGCAGATAGACCTCGGGGAGAAGCGCCGCTCCGGCCTGGTACTGATAAAGGATATCCTCAAACAGGTTAAGGGCGTAAGGATAGTGCAATTCTCCAATCACGACATCATCCGCCATTCCCTGGTGAAAGAAATACTGCAGGCCTATGAGGACTGGGAAAGAGAGGATCCCGGCACATGACGACCGTTACCGTTTTTTTCAACACCCGTTCGTCTCCCTCCGTAAAAGAACTCGGACCGATGCTCAGGAAAGCGGTCAGGAACGCCACGATAAAGAACAAGGGCGGGATCAATTTGGTTCTGGTAGCGGACACGGAAATAAAACGTCTTAACAGGGCTTTTCTCTCCCGCACCGGAGCCACGGACGTCATAGCTTTCAACCATCCCAAACCCATTTTAATCCCGCCAGGCGAAAACCCGACTTTCGGAGATATTTTCATCTGCCTGCCGGTTGCGCGCCGCCAGGCAAAAAAAATGGGCCACAGCCTTGGCACCGAACTGCTGATACTCGCCACACACGGAGCGCTGCATCTTTCCGGCATGGACGACGCCACTCCCACCCTGCGCCGCAAAATGAACATAGAAACCGTAAGACTCCTAAAAAAATTACTATAGCCACCCCTCCAGTTAATTGCAGGATCCGGACTAATCTGATAGAATCGATATTGATGTCATGTAGGGACCTTTTTATGCTCACAGCACGTCTTCTGACCGCGTTCATATTTTCCGCGGCCTTTTCCGCACCCATCGCGCGGGCGCAGCAGAGCGCCCCGGACCCCAATGCCGGCGAAGAACTGAGCCGGCAAACGCTGAGCGATATAGAGGCTTTGATCGCGCAGGTGCAACGGAAACTGAATTCCTCCAAGTCCATGACGCCGAAAGATCTAGACGCGGTATTCAACGATAAATTCTTTTCCGGAGCCGGGGACCCTTTTGCCAAGCTGGAACAATTTCAGCAAAAGATCGGAGAACAGGAGGGCCCAGGGAAGGAGAAGTTCGGCGATCTATATCAAAAATGGGTCTCCGAACGTCTTGACGCGCGGGACCTGGAACCGGAAACAAGGGAAGAAGGGGGACAGGTCGTAATGGATTTCAAGGCCCCGGAAGGTTCTAAGAGCTCCCTTGATCTGAACATCAACAAAAGCCGCATAAAAGTTAATTACGCCGTAAAAGACTTCCGCGAACACAAGCGGGCGGACGGCTCCGCCTACACCACCTCATTTTTCAAACGCAACGCGAAGATAATATCACTGCCCAAAGGCGTGGACCCCGCCGGATACAAAGTGGAGAAAAACTCCAGGGGCGTTCGTATCATCTTCCAAAAAACAAGAACCGGGAACAAAGCGGAAGCTTCAAAGTGAGATCGGCGGATATTCCGGCGAAGCAACACCGGCGCGCGGATAAAGATCAGGCGAAGCAGGAATAGAACTCCCAGCGCATGGGTTAAGCGCGGGGTGCGACAGAGATAAAAAGATTTGCCTCCTTAGTATTCAGGAGATTTCCACAGCAGGGGGTTCAGTGCGGCGACTGAGCCCCTGGCGAAGGAAGCAAACGCGGAAGGGAGATGGAATCCCCCTCCGGGAGCACCGGACCGATAACCTTAATAGGTCCGGCGGTAATCCGCCCCGCGCATGTGTTAAGCGCGGGGTGCGACAGATAAGGGGGAATTATATGAAAAAACACATCTTTACTATCCTGGCGGTAACAGCGTTCGCCGCCTGTTCCGGTTCCGATGTCACGTACCGGCCGGCGGAGCAGAAGCTTCCGCAGTACATTAAACGCATCGCGGTCAGGCCCTTCACCAATAAAACCCCGCAGTTCGGCCTTGAGGAAAAACTCACGCTTAAAACCATAGACGAATTCCTGAAAAACGGGGAGTATGCGATAGCGCAGGAAAACGCCGCCCAAGGCGTTGTCGTGGCGGAGATCAGCCATTATATTCTGACCCCCATCCAGTACGACGTAAATCTGGTGCCCACCGTGTATAAGCTTAATGTCCTGGTCTCCGTGCGGTTCCTGGACAAAGGCGCCAACCGCTACCTTTGGGAAGAACCGGCCCTGCAGGCCGTGAAAATGTATTCCGCCTCCACGCTGCCCGGAGGCATGACCGAAGAACAGGCCCGAGAATCCCTCTGGGAGATCCTGGCCAAAAACATCGTCATGCGGACGGTGAAAGGTTTTGGCGCCGCCAGCAGCGCCTCGCAGAAGAAGATCCCGCAGGACATGCCTCCGGCGGTGGAGGTTTCCACTCCGGCCGTTCAGGGACAATGACCCCATGACCGAGCTCTCTCCCGCTGATATCGTTAAAGAATGGGCCGGTAAAAAAACCCGGCCCGTCTGCTGCCTCACGGGAGAGGAACGTTCGTTCAAGGACGATGCTGTAAAAAAGCTTCTGGCTTCTTTCGAGATCGACGCGTTCAACTTTTCGGAATACGACGCCGAAACAGCCGACATAAACGACCTCATAAACGCGGCCATGACGCCCGGCCTGCTGACCGGCACCCGCCTGATCCTTCTCAAAGGCGCGGAGAAGCTTAAGAAAGAACCGGCGGCGGCGCTGGCCGCCTACGTAAAAAGCCCCTCCGATGCCGCGATGCTGGTCATCATACTTGATAAAAAAACCGACGCGGCCGAACTTATGGTAAAAAATCTGCCGGATTCCGCAGCCCTGGTGCATTTCGCCCCGCTGGAGGCGGATGAAGCCGCGGCCTACGCAAAGAAGCTGCTGGAAAAAGAAGACATGCGCGTATCGGAGGAGGCCCTTATACTCTTGGCTGAAATGTGTTCCTCGGACGCGGCGACCATCAAGCAGGAAACGGCCAAACTTTCCATCTGGAGACAGGGCAGTAAAAAACAGCTGGAACCGGAAGACATCATGGAATCCGCCGGTTTCTCCAGGACGCTGACCCCCTTTGAATTTTCCAACGCGATGCAGGCGAAGAACGGGCCGCTGGCCTCGGAAATAGCCGACAAGATGATGGCCGAAGGAATGGAACCGGTGGGCATAGCCGTTAGTATCGCCTACATCGTTGAAAAACTGCTGAAAGTAAAAAAAACCGCGGCCGCGGGGCCGGGAGAGAACGGCGCTTACGCGCTGGGCATGAACCCGGGCTATTACCGCAGGCTGCTGGACGCCGCCAGGGCCTTCCCGCTGGAAAAACTTTCCAGACACCTTAACCGCTGCCTGGAAGTGGAGGCCCTGCTTAAATCCTCTTCAGGCAGGGACCCCAGGCTTTTAGTGAAGCAGTTGATATTTGAAATAACGAACCGCAATTAAGGAAATACACCCCGTGCCGTATAAACGGCACGGGGTAATTGTCGTCTTTTAAAAACAAAAGATTATTTTACGGAAGGATTACTAGCGATACTCTTAATGCGCAGGGCCAGTCGTGACTTCTTCCTCGCGGCCGCTTTCCAGTGAATAGTGCCGGTTTTGGCGGCCTTATCCAGGAGTGCATAGACCTTGGGCAGAAGTTTCTGCGCGCTGTCCATGTCCTTTTTAGCGGCCAAAAGGCCGAATTCTTTAGCGACGTCGCGGATCCTGGTTTTCACGCCCCTGTTCTTTGAGGCAAGTTTCTCGGATTTGCGCCATGCTTTGATACCGCTAGTGTGTCGTCCGGTCTTAAGTTTAGCCATATTGGGTATAGTTTATTACTTTATGCGGGAAAAATCAATCCTATTCCTGAAAAGGCTAAGAGCGCTCAGCTCCGCTACACTCGCCACCAAGCTGCTGGGGTACGCGCGCGACGCCGCGCTTGTGGCCGTCTTCGGGGGCGGAGCGCTGACCGACGCCTACTACGCGGCTTTCCGGATCCTTAATCTCTTCAGACGCACAGTGGGAGAAGGCGCGGTCAACGCCGGCTTTATACCGGCTCTGGAAAAAGAGAAAGCCGTCTCAAGTGAACACGGCCTGCGCTTTTTCAGCGCCGCCTGGACGCTGGTGTTTTTTCTATCGCTTATGCTGGCGGGGCTGGGCGCCTTCTTCCGGAAGGAATTGGTCGAATTAACCTCCTACGGCTTTACGGTACGGCCGGAACAATTCATGCTGACGGCGTCCGTGACCGCCATTTTGATGCCGCACTTGATTTTCGTTAACGCCTCGGCGCTGTTCCAGGCGGCGCTGAACGCGGCCGGCAGATTTTTTCTCCCGGCTCTTGCCCCGGCCGCCTTCTCCATTACCATCATCGGCTATCTGCTTTTCATAAACCGCCCCGGCCCGGCTGAAATACCGGACAACCTTAAAATCCTCGGCCTTGCCGGAGCCGCCACGCTCTCCGGACTCATACAGGTTTTGATCCTCCTGCCGATGCTGAAACGGGAAGGTTACAACCTCTCGTTTTCAAACCCCTTTAAAAATCCCGCCACCGCGCGTTCTCTGCTCCTGGCGGCGCCGGCGGCCGCAGCCATGGCGCAGGACCAGATCGCATTTTTTATTAACACCATCTATGCCAGTTTTCTTGAGCCCGGCTCTATAACCGCCATCTATAACGCCGCCCGCATAATCCAATTCCCGATCTCGCTTTTTGCCGCCGCGGCCGCCGCGGTAACGCTGCCGGAACTATCCAGACATTCCGCGCTGAACAGATCGGAGGAATTCTCCGCCGTCCTGGACGGGGCCTTCAAGACCAGCGCCCTGATAATCATCCCCGCCGCTCTTGGGCTCATGGCTTTAAGCCTTCCGATCTGCAGTACGCTGTTCGAGCATGGACGCTTCACGCATGAGCAGAGCCGTCTGACGGCGGGAGTTCTTTTCTACCTGTCGCTGGGCCTGGCCGGCTTTGGCGTCAACAAACTGGCCGCTTCGGCCTGCTACGGCGCCGGCAACGTAAAAACCCCGGTAAAGATAGTGGTATTACAGACCCTCCTGAACGCCGCTTTGTGTTTCCCCCTGATGCGGAGCATGGGCGCCAAAGGCCTGGCGCTGGCCACGGCTCTCAGCTCGCTTGCGGCCTCGGCGCTCTTCATCCGGGCGCTCAGGAAGAACAGCTCTTTTTCCCCCGGCCGGCCGGTTTTCTATTTCAAGGTGCTGGGAGCTTCGGCGCTCATGTGCGCCTTTTGCCTCATAACCGCACGCGCCATGGCCAGCTTCCATCCGGCTCTCACGGTGGCGGCGGCGGTTCCAGGCGGCATAGCTGTATATTTCGCCGCGCTTAAAGCATTAAAACTTGAGGAACGCAGGCTTATCACGGGAGGGCTCTTTTAGATGTTTAAAACCCGGGACCTAAACCATCTCCCTTCGCGGCCCGGGGTTTATCTGATGCGGGACTCGGCCGCCAATATCCTCTATATCGGAAAAGCCAAAGACCTGCGCAAACGCGTCGGCCAGTATTTTATGAAAGGCGCCGGAAGCAGGGACGCTAAGATCCCAAATCTCACGGCTCTTATCCGGCAAATAGACTACATTGCGGCGGCCAGCGAGCGGGAAGCCCTGGTCATCGAGCGCGAGCTTATCCGGCAGTATCAGCCTTTCTTCAACGTACTATGGAAAGACGCCAAGAGTTACCCGTATATAAAGATAACCGCCGAGTATTTTCCCAGGGTTTTCTTCACGCGTAAAAAGCTCGGGGACGGCGCACTTTATTTCGGCCCTTACCCAAAAGTCGAGCCTTTGAGCAAGCTTCTCCATTATCTGTGGCGCATCGGTTTTATAAACCTGCGGCGGTGCCGCTGGGACTTTTCCCGCGGCAGGCCGCTGGATCCCAAAAAGATCAGCGCCTGCCTTTACTTCCACACGGGGCAGTGTCCGGCCCCTTGCGCCGGGAAAATTTCCCTCTCCGGCTACCGCAGATTGGCCGACCGGATAGCCAATTTTTTTAAAGGCGACTTCGCGAAGCTCCTTAAAGAATTCAAAACCGGGATGGCGGCCAGTTCGAAAGCCATGGACTATGAGAAGGCGGCCAGTTACCGTGATTTAGCAGCCGCCATAGAGCACATGGCGGAGCGGGTGCGGATAAGCGAATTTAAGGCCGACCTGGTTGCAAGGGAAACCTCTAAAACCGGCGCGGTCACGGCGCTGATGAACGAACTGGGGCTGCCCAGACCGCCGGCGCACATCGAGGCGTTCGATACTTCCAGCATCCACGGCGAGCACGCGGTGGCCGCCTCCGTCTGTTTTATAAACGCTCAAAAGGATCCGGCGCATTACCGGCGCTACAAGATGCTCTTTAAAAACGCGCCCGGCGGCTCAAATGATTTCGAGATGATAAAGGAAACCCTCAAAAGACGGCTCTCACACTTTGTAAAAAGCGGCGAACCGCTGCCGGACCTACTACTTATCGATGGCGGGAAGGGTCAGTTGGCCAGCGCCATGAGCGCCATACGGGAGCTGAAGCTCAAGGTTCCGGTCATTGCGCTAGCCAAGAGGCTGGAAGAGATTTACGTTCCTTTCAAACCCCACCCATTGACCCTGGCGCGTGACAACCCGGGCCTATTGCTCCTTGAAGCCATCCGCAACGAAGTTCACCGTTTCGCCGTCACCTACCACCGGAAACTAAGGGACAAAGACACCTTGAAGTACGAAGAATAAAATAACGCCGGCTGGTCGACTTTGGCTTGAGCAACGCAGGATAGTAAAGCGGGGTCCTTACGGGGCCAGTCTTTTTTGCGTTCCCTCGGCGGCCTGCGGGGTCAAAAAAGACCGGCCCCGTCACCCCGCGCAGAACTTACACACATGGTGGTCCTTTGGCCAATTCCCCGGCGCTTCTTTAAACTGATAATATTGTTTACACCACCCTTAATGTCGGCACAGCCTAATGACCCACCCAAAGGTCGCAGCCAAACTTATATAAATTTGCGCCATATCCTTGATTTGGTGCATAATATCCAAACGGGTTAGGCGTGTCAGTCCATAAAACCTCAAGATTCAATTTCCCTTTACGCTTTGCGGTAACGCTACAAGCGGTATATTTTTAGAAGAACTGGATAATGAAATTAATAAATTATATTTGGCAAAAAAATGTGTTGTTTCTTGAAAAACCTATTTTTTTGATAATTCTATAGGGATGTACCGATATTATGGGCGGGATAAATATTATTTTAAGTTCAGGAAGCGCCGATGCTATCGCTAAGGGAACATCAAGTGCGTAAGATTTACGGAGGGGCGGCGGCGGGTTTTCTGCGCGCTCCATTCGGAGGGTTTTAAGACCGGGGGCTGGAGAGTATCCCTCCGGGACGGCGAGGATGTTCGAGGCCAAAAGCATCGCCTTTTGGCCGAGTTCCGCAAGCCGGCGGAGGCCCCCGGTCTTCTTTCCCCGTAAAACCCGGACCCGGAGCGCGCAGGAAATCCGGCGGCGCCCCGACTGCGCATCTCGCGGCTCTATAGCCAAAGCCAACCAGCCCGGCATTATTTTATAAGGAATTTATGAAAAAAGACATTAAGAAATTGATGAAGAAGTATACGCCTTTCCAGCGGGCCGTGTGGCTCGCCTGCATGACCATACCGAAAGGCCAGACCCGCAGCTATAAATGTATCGCCGAACGCATCGGCCGGCCAAAAGCTTTCAGAGCCGTAGGCTCCGCTCTCGGCAAAAATCCTTTCGCCCCAACCGTCCCCTGCCACCGGGTAATAAAATCCGACGGGACCCTCGGCGGTTTCAGCGCGCCGGGCGGCCTCAAGACGAAAACAAAACTCCTTAAAAAAGAAAAAGCCCCCGGCTATTAAAACCGGGGGCTGAAAGCTACGAACCCTTACTTCGTAGCAATATCGCTCATGCTGAACATCGGCATGAACATGGCTATAACGATGCCGCCGATCACGACCCCCATGACCACCATGATAAGCGGCTCGATCATCGAGGTCAGGCCTTTAACCGCGGTATCCACTTCCTGGTCGTAAAAATCAGCTATTTTATTAAGCATGGTATCGAGGCCGCCGGTCTCTTCTCCGACGCTGATCATCTGTATGACCATGGGCGGAAAAATATTCGCTTTTTTAAGCGGATCGGCTATCCGGCCGCCTTCCTTGATGGAATCGCGGCTTTTATAAATGGCCCGCTCTATGATCTTGTTGCCCGCGGTCTTGGCCACAGTCTCAAGCCCCTGCAGGATAGGAACGCCGGATTTTATCAGCGTGCCCAGAGTGCGCGTAAACTTGGCTATGGCGACTTTTTTAAGCAAAATGCCGAATACCGGGAGTTTCAACGAGATGTCGTCCAGTTTTTCCTGGCCTTTTTCCGTCTTAAGATATTTTTTGACTCCCCAGACTCCACCGCCGACTATGGCCAGGATGTAAACAATATTGCCGCGCAGAAAATCCGAAATACCTATGATCACCCTCGTCGGGAAAGGGAGTTCGGCTCCGAAACCGCCGAAAATATCCTTAAAAACGGGAATGATAAAGATTATCAGGAAAACGGTTATAAAGAACGCCGCGCCGCCGACAACGGTCGGATACATCATGGCGCTTTTAACTTTGGCTTTAAGGACTTCGGAGGCCTCCAGATAGGCCGAGAGACGTTCAAGGATCGTATCCAGGATACCGCCGACTTCTCCGGCCTTGATCATAGACACGTAGAGTTCGGTGAACGCCTGGGGATGTTTACGCATCCCATCGGCTATGGAAAGACCGGACTCTATATCGGTACGCAGAGCGGAAACGACGGTCTTGAAAGCAGGATTCTCTGCCTGGGACTCCAGGATGTTAAGCCCCTGGACTATAGGGATGCCGGCCGACACCAAAGTGGAAAGCTGGCGGGAAAAAATCACTATATCTTTGTTTTCTACCTTGGGTTTGAAAAACGGGCTTTTCTTGGCCTTCTGCGCGATCTCAATAACCGTCATCCGCTGCTCGCGCAACCGGGCCATAGCGGCCTTCTGGTCGGCCGCTTCCACCAGGCCTTCCACCAGTTTACCGCTTGCTTCTTTTGCTTTATAAGCGAATTGCATACGGGAATAGCGCAAGTTCCGGGCCAGCAACCCGGAGCGTCAACAAATCAAGATATCAACTGGTGATCGACAAAGTCTTCTGAAGCAGCTTCTTAAGATCTTCCGGGTCGGAGGACCGGGTTATGGCTTCCTGATAAGTTATCTTCTGTCTTTTATAAAGCTCCACAAGTGCCTGGTTCATGGTGACCATTCCGTATTTTCCGCCGGTCTGGATGACGGTGTTCAGCTGTTCCACCTTTTGCTCGCGGATAAGATTCTTCACGGCCGAAGTGGCGACCATAACCTCGCAGGACAGCACGCGCCCCGTGCCGGACGCCGCGCAGAGCAGTTGCTGCGCAAAAACGGCCTGCAGAACGAAGGAAAGCTGCACTCTGATCTGCTCCTGTTGATGGGGAGGAAAAACGTCGATAATACGGTTGATGGTCTGGGCCGCGTCCGAGGTATGGAGCGTAGCGAAGACAAGATGGCCTGTTTCAGCGATGTTCAGGGCCGCGCTGATAGTTTCAAGATCGCGCATTTCGCCCACCAGGATCACATTCGGGTCCTGCCGGAGCACGTGCATAAGGGCCGCTCCGAAGGTCTCGGTATCGGAACCCACTTCGCGCTGGTTGACAATGCTTTTTTTGTGCGTATGCACGTATTCTATCGGATCCTCAATAGTGATGATATGATAGTTCCTGTTCTCGTTCAGATAGTCTATCATGGAGGCCAAAGTAGTGGACTTGCCGGAACCGGTGGGGCCGGTGATAAGGATAAGGCCCTTGGTCAACTTCATCAGTTCGTACACCACTGGCGGGAGATTCAGTTCTTCAAAAGTTTTAAACTTGCTTGGGATGGAGCGTATAGCCGAGCCGACCACGCCGCGCTGGCGGTAAGCGTTCATCCTGAGACGTCCCAGGCCTTTTATGCCGAAAGCGAAGTCCAGCTCGTTGGTGGCCTCGAAGCGCTGGCGCTGCGCGTCCGTCATCAGGGAGAAAACCAGAGTCTGACACATCTCCGGGGTGAGTTTTTCGAAAGGAGTGGCCACCAGATCCCCGTCTATGCGCAGCATGGGCGGAGCGCCGGCGGTGAGGTGTATATCCGAGGCGGTCTTCTCGTGCATCATTATAAAGAGCTCGCTCATTGTCACCATAAATCGTTAACCTCTTAAAGAATAAATTAGGGATCAATCCACGTCCGAGGCTGTAACCCTTATAACTTCTTCCACCGTAGTGGCGCCGGTGAAAAGTTTCCTGACGGCGGATTCACGCAGCGTGAGCATACCGTTCCTGCGGGCCGCCTCTTTAAGTTTTGAAACATGCGCTTTTTCTATAATAAGGCCGCGCAAAACATCATTGACCTCAAGGATCTCGTGAATGCCCATGCGGCCCTTGTAGCCGGTCTGCGCGCAGGCATCGCAACCTTTGCCCCTTGACAGCATAAGTTTACCATTTTTAGCGTTATTTTCAATAAGAGTTTTAGACACTCCCAGCCCCAGCATCAGTTCCGGTTTCACTTCGTAAGTTTCCTTGCAATTCTTGCAGATGGACCGTACCAGGCGCTGGGCCACGATCATAAGGAGCGTGGAGGAAGTCAGGAAAGGTTCCACCCCCATCATGCCTATGCGGGTGATGGCGCCAGGGGCGTCATTGGTGTGCAGAGTTGAAAAAACCAGATGGCCGGTCATAGCGGCGTTAATGGCGGTGGACATGGTCTCGAAGTCGCGGATCTCTCCCACCATGATAATGTCCGGGTCCTGGCGCAGAAAAGACCGGAGGCCGGAGGCGAAAGTAAGCCCCACATCGGCGTTGACGCCTACCTGGTTGATGCCTTCCAACTGGTATTCTATCGGGTCCTCGATAGTGACGATATTGACATCGGGATCGTTCATCGTGGCCAGAGCCGAATAAAGCGTGGTTGACTTGCCGGAACCGGTGGGGCCGGTTATCAGGATAATGCCGTGGGGCGCCTTAATGCATTTTGTGAAGATGGCCAGGTTTTCCGGCTCAAAACCGAGGTCTTCAAGCTTAAGCTTGAGGCCTGATGAATCCAGGATACGCATGACTATCTTCTCGCCGGGGCCGCACGGCAGTATGGAAATACGCAGATCTATTTCGTGCCCGTCTATCTTGAGCTTGGCGCGGCCGTCCTGGGGAACGCGGCGCTCCGAGATATCCAGATTAGCCATGATCTTTATGCGGCTGACTATCGCGTTGTGAAATTTTTTCGGCGGAGAGGGCTGAAGATGCAGAACGCCGTCTATGCGGAAACGGACTTTGGTATCCTTGTAGGAGGGTTCGATGTGGATATCGGAAGCGTGCGCGCGGATAGCCGAAGAGATGATCAGGTTGACCATCTGAATTATGGGGGCGGCCTCCCCTTTCTGTTCAAGGGAGATAAGATCTTCTCCGGCGTTCTTAAGGTCTTCGTCCTTCACCAGAGCCAGATCCGTGGTCCCGCCGGCGGTCAATTTCAGTATATCGTCCAGCGCCTGTTTTGAGGATTTCTCACCGTAATGTTTATCCAGGGCCGCCATGATGCCGGTTTCGGTGCCGAAGACCGCCTTCACGTCATAGCCGGTCATCATTTTTAAGTCGTCAAGGACCACAATGTTAAGGGGATCCTCCATAGCGACCTTGAGCCTGTTGTCCGATTTATCCACGGCTATCAGGTTATAGCGGCGGGCTATATTTTCGGGGATTATTTTTACCACTTCTCCGTCCAGCTCTTTTGCCGCCAGGTCCACGAATTCTATGCCGAACTGTTTGCTTAAAAAGTCCAGGAGCCCGTATTCCTTTATAAATCCTTTATGAATGAGCACCTGGCCAAGCTTTCCGCCTCCGATGCGCTGCAGTTCCAGGGCTTCATTGAGCTGCTGGGCCGTAATAAGGCCGGAGGAGACGAGCAGTTCCCCGATCCTTTTTGAGATATTTATCGAGAGTCCTTTTTCACCGGCCATAAGTAAAAAAACGGTCAGCAACTTGAGGAATAAATACAAATAAAATGGAACGCCTGTATCTGATTTATTTTAGCACTATTCCCCTACCGCTATCCACCGCGGAATCCCACCTCAGGTCCCACTGAGCCCGGAGCTGATTCCGTAATCAGATGACAAAAGCTGAAAGTAATAAATATTTTCAAAACCGGCCACCTGCCCGGTCAACCGCGGCGGGCATGGCAACATATAACTTTGATACGGAAAATTTTCGGATTAGCGGAGTATCAGCGGGCTGTTAGAACAATTCCTCGTCGGATTCCTGCGCTACGATATATTTCACCTTCTCATTATCTTCAGGGTTAGCGGTCTCAAAACCGGTGGGTTCTTCCTGGACCGGCTTAGCGGCCGGCTCATCCGGCAGAGGCAGAATGGGGATCTCACGGGAGTTCCTGGCTTTCGGAGCGGCTTTCCTGACTTTGGGCCTGGCGGGCTCAGCTTTGGCGGTAGCCCTAGAAGAGAAATCAAGCAGTTCCGTGGCGTCATTATTGATGCCGCGCACGATTATCGCCTTTACCACATCCACCTCAAACTGATAGATGAGCGGATCCTGCTTTGGCCGCAGCAGGCGGTATTCCACCACGAAGATATCTCCATGCAGTATAGTCGCGGTCCACGCCTCATTGGAACCGCTGGCGGAATTGGAAAGAAAAGAATTGGCGAACCAGCCGGCCACTGAGCCGCGCCCGCCGGAAAGCTTGTAGTTTTTAACGATCTCAAGCGCCCTGCTGGTATTCTCGTTGGAAGCGGACTCCGAAGCGGGTTTGGCGGGAGTATCGGCGGCAGGCTTCTCTTCCTGCGCGCTCTGCCCTTGAGCGTCCGGCCCGGTTTCTTCGCTCTCGGAAGCCGCGGCCTGGGGTTTATCGGCCTGGGGTTCCACCTGGGTGGAGAAAGAAGCTTTTTTGGACTTGTCGCCCTTGAAATTAAGCATGGAAAATTCGGAAAAACTGCCCGCACCCAGGAAAAAGTATCCAAGTCCTCCGGCGGCTATGGAGCCGAATACCATAAGAGTGGCCAGGAACGCCATTTTACTGCGCCCCTTCTTTGCCGGCTGGATGTTTTTATTCACTTCGTATTTTTGCTTCTGGGACGCTATGGAGATGCGTTCCGTCTTATCACCGATAGCGGCGTCATTCTGAGCGGAGACGGGAGCATGAAAAGCGGATTCCGCGCTTAACAAAGCGGCTTCGGTCTGTGCCTGGACCTGGGTGATAAAAGCCGGTTTTTGCGCGTCCAGGCGCGCGGCTTGCCAGACGTTCTGAGTTTGGGGCTCTTGGGGAGCCGGCTGCGTAGAGGGCCGGGGTTGCGGGTCATCTTTGAGCTTCGCCTGACTGTTGGAATCCAGTTGCTGCGCGCTTTCCCAAGCGCTCTGAGGCTGAGCCGAAGGCTTAGGAACCGGCTGCGGCGGGACCTGTTGGGGCTGAGGGACGGGCGCCGGCTCGCTTTTGGGCTCTATTTTAAACCGCACTTTTTCACTTTCCGAGGGCTGACTGGTCACCACGGTAAAGTCATATACCATTCCCGAAGCCTGCTGCGGCAGAGGCACCATGGTTTCAGATACGACCCTTGGCGCCGCTTCGGCCGGCATACTTCCCGGCTGCTCTTTTCCGCTGACCCCGAAGGAAGGCACGGTGCTGCCCAGGCTTTTGAGTTTGCGACTGGTCAGGGAATGCTCCTTCTTTTCCTCCATATCACCTGCGGACGCCATCCGTTCAAGCGAGATCTCCTGGCTGGGCCGGATACTCTTAAACGTTCTGCTTTCGATAACAGGCGCGGCGGAAGCAACGGGCGGCAAGGCAGACTCGTCACGGACGGGTTCAAGCCGAAGAGGTTCGGGCCGGATAGCACGGTCCACAAAATCTTCTTTCTTTATCTCCGATATCTTTTTGATCGTTTCGGACTTTGCATCCAATTCGGTAAGATGCTGAACCTGGGAAAGTTCCTTATCCTGCAGTTCGCCTTTACTGAGGGCTTCTTTTAATTTTCCCTCCAGCTCCGTTATACGCTCCCTGTTCTTTCGCTCTTCGGAATCCCTGGCCCGGATCTTTTCCATGAGCAGGTTTTTTTCCCAGCGGGCGGCCTCCAGATCCTCCTGGATCTTGGAAAGCCGGATATCAAAACGATCCATGAGTTCATAATCCGGCTCCGCCTTGGCGGCCGCCGGGGTTTCCGGCTCCTTGTAGGTGCCGAGAATGTTGTCGATGGTGTTTAAAAGGTTCTCATACCCGTAAGGCTGGTCGTTTTTTGCCTCATAATAGGACCGGTTGGAAGAAAAACCGGTCTCAAGCTCGTAAGTGGCGCCTAAGCCGCCGGACTGGGCGGAAACGATGCCGCCGACACCAACGCTCAAGGCCTCGGCGATCTCCCCCACCTGTTCGGCCGCTTTCCAATCTCCGGGATTATCCCCGGTGCAGGTCTCGGGGCATACAAGAGTTCCCTGGCCGAAAGCCGGCAAAGACAAAAGCTCGGCCGGGGAGTAGGGGCCGAGAATATTGCCTTCCGAGTAGAACCAGTATTTCATAAGTTAGGAGTCCCCGGCCCTGTACAGCGCGTTATAGGCCATAGGACTTATGAGATTATTCTACAAACAAGGTATAAAGGATTTTATACAAAGATATGTCCAAGTTGTTACGCGGGACGCGGGAGCGCGCGGGCTTCGGATAAAGCAAGCATTGAACCGGGTGGGCTATTTCGACGAGATCAGTTGATTCAGCGACACGGAATCCGTCTTCTCGGGTACGTCCGGGGTCCAGGTCAGTGTCATATCCTGAAATTTCTGAACGGCCGTCATGGAGCCGCCGCCGGCCGGAATGGCGCCCTTGGTGAACGCCGGTATCGTCTGTGTGGTACAGTGTATGGAACCGCCGGCGGTGATACTGCTATCCGAAAGTACCGGCACCACGGTCACCCCGGATATGCCGGTCTCGTAAGCGGCCTTGGCCGAGGCCTCTTCCTGGGGATGGCCGCTGTAGGAAGGTATTATAGCCACCTTGTTGACTATAAGGGAATTGGTGTAAGTGTACCAGGCGCCGGACTCCGACCAGCCCTTAACCGTGATGATCTTGTATGGCTGGCCGTCTGGAGCGGTTCTGCCCTTGAAGAAAGCTATTGCTTTCTCCGAATTGGATTTAAAAGGCTCGGTCGCGGCCACTGAGACCAGCACGGTATGGTCGTTAAGAAGCTTCAGGAACATGTCGATATGGCCTGTCCCGTCGGCCGGCTGGCCCGGGTAGCCTGAGTAGTCAAAAGTATAGATATTCTTGACCTTAAAATTGGCTTTAAGAGCGGCATCGACCTGTTCCTGCGACATACCGGAGTTCCAGACATAAGTCCGCTTGGTCATGAACAGGTTCCCGTAGGAATCCACCATAACATTGCCGCCGTCCAGAATTATCTTCATCCCGAAAACTTCTATCTTCTTGGCCGCGCCTAGGTTGACAGGGAGGGCGTCGTCGTCCTGGCGGTACTGGTAGTGCCGGTAAATAGCGTCCACTATTCCCACCTTGCCCTGCTTGGCGGAGATACCGAAAGGACCGTAATCGCGCACCCAGACGGTATCTACAGGGGCGTTTATCACAGAATAACTTGCCGCGGGAACCCCGGGCAGGCTGGCTGGGGCCGACACGGCCCAGACCTGGGCTTTGCCCGGGCCGGCTACGGCTTTTGCAATAGAAGCGAGCATATTGGTATAGCCGGCCCAGCTTATAACAACGGCGGCGACCGGTTCATACTCGGCCGGGATACGGAAATCCGCGGGCGGGGCGGCGCGCGGAGGAAGGGCGGGCCGGCTTTTATTAAGCTGTTCCCTTGAATGGTCAACCCAGTTTGGCAGGGGATAATTCAGGTCCAAAGCGCAGACTCCCGTTGTGATGGAGCAGAAAAACAGGGATCCAATTATTTTGATTAACCTGAAAAATTCAGTTGAATTTTTCCCTTCGCGGAGCTCAGGTGCGCTTCGCGCGGCATACACCCTGGCCGTCTGATGCGCATAGCGCTTGTTACGGCATGACCATAGGTCTAATACGGCACCTACGCAGGTATTGTTTTTTTTGTTCACCTTATCTTCCAATGGAAACCTGCTTAAACTGCAGGATTCGGGCTAACGCTATTTATTTCAATAAAGTATAACCCATGGGACCTCCCCCCGCATGGGTACAAAGGGAACTCTGCCATAGGTCTTTAGACCTATAATAAAATCCAACCTTCTACGGGTTTTTAGCGGTTGAGATGCCGGCCGATTTTGGTAGAATATTGCACTACCCGGATTTGACGGAGCCTTTTCCGGCGGTCGGCCATGTTAGTCGCATGCGCACGCAGCGCGGTCAACGGCGGCTTGCGGATGAAAGCGTATACAAAATGGAGGAATTCAGGAATGAAAAAGAATATCAAAGGTTTTGCGGCGGCTTTTCTGGTCCTGTTGTCCGGAAGTTCGCCGTCCTTCGCGCAGCAAGCCCTTTCCGGCAAGGCTGACGAGCAAATAGCCTACATACAGGCCCTCATACATAAAACCGGCGCCAAATGGGTGGCCGGGGAAACCTCACTTTCGAACCTGTCGCAGGAAGAATGGCAGGCGCGGGTGGGGTATAATTTCCAGCCGCTGGACGCACCTCCTATAGAGGAGCCCGCCGTATTTGGCCCCCCGCCCGCAAAACTCGACTGGCGCGATAATAACGGCAATTACGTCAGCCCGATAACCGACCAGAAGAAATGCGGTTCCTGCTGGGCCTTCGCCATGACCGCGGGGCTTGAATCCAGTGTAATGCGGAACCGGAATACAAGCGGCGCGCCGATAGACCTGTCCGAGCAGGTTATGCTTTCCTGCAGCGGGGTCGGGTCCTGCGACGGCGGCACGCTTAACGCCGATTTTCTGGAGACGACCGGCCTTCCGCCGGAGAGCTTCTACCCTTACACCGCCACGGACGGCGCCTGTGAAACCGCCGCATCCGGCTGGGAGAAGGCGGCCAAGAAAATAGGATCCTGGGGTTCGGTCTCAAAAACGGTAGCGGCTTTTAAAACGGCGCTCAACAGCTACGGCCCCCTGCCCACCGCTTTTTACGTCTACGAAGATTTTATGCATTATAAGTCCGGGATCTATACTTACACCACCGGCAAAAAACTGGGCGGCCACGCCGTCCTGCTGGTCGGATACAATGACGCGGAACAATATTTCATAGTGAAGAACAGCTGGGGGCCCGGCTGGGGCGAACAAGGTTTCTTCAAAATTGCCTATTCCGAAATGAAGAACTCCGTCAAATTCGGCCTTATCACCATCGCCTACAAGTCAGCGGCCCAGCAGCGGGAGCTTCAGATACTCAACAAGACTATGGAAGAGCTCAATACAGACAGCCGCTGGGGCCGGTTGGCCCCCGTAATCAATTAAAAATCCATAACGTCCTAAAATTGCACACCGGCGCGGCGCTTTAAACGCCGCGCCGTTTTTTTATTCCGCCTTACCATACCCGCGCAATTCATTGCGCAGTAAAAGCCTTCTAGCCAGACCATCCTCCCTTCAACATAGCCTATAAAAACCCCCCCGCACCGATGGGCCTAAAGGCCTAAACGTCCGCTGTCTTTGGACCTATTTTTTCTGTTGACATTCATTAGCAATTTTGAGAAACTTGGCATATAAGTAGTGAACCCCAGCTTAGGAGACAGAACTTAATGAAGAAACTAATACTCGCGGCCGCCCTGGCCATAACTCCGGGAATAGCCGACGCAGCCAACCTCCTGGATTTCAACAATCCCGGGACCATCGACCTGCCCTCAATAAGGACCTCCCCGTTCCCCATGAGCCAGGAAAACACTATAAATCCAGCCCCAACTTTCGCCAAAATAGTCGGCGGCGTGGAAGCGACCAAAGGCGAGTTCCCTTTCATCGTTTCACTGCAGAGCTCCTATGGCAGCCATTTCTGCGGCGGCTCGCTTATCAAAAAGAACTGGGTGCTCACTGCGGCGCACTGTGTGGAAGGCGGTTATCTAAAGCTAGTGATTATCGGCCTCCAAACCCAAGGCGTGACCACAGGCACCGAGAAGTTCACCGTCCTGCGGATAGTAAAACATCCTGACTGGGGCACCAACACCATGTACAACGACTACGCCCTAGTTCAGCTCAGCGGCGACTCCAAGTTCACCCCCATAGCCCTAAACACAAAGGAACTCTCCGGCAAAGTGGACTTCGTCACCGCCGGCTGGGGCACCACCAGCGAAAGCGCCAGCGGCATCTCCAAACCACTCCTTAAAGTCACGGTCCCCCTGGTCTCCAAAGAAAAATGCAGCGCATCCTACCCCAACGCCATCAACGATTCCATGATCTGCGCGGGCTACCCTGAAGGAGGCAAGGACTCCTGTCAGGGCGACAGCGGCGGCCCGCTTGTGACAGGCACCGGCGCCAACAGGACCTTGGCCGGAGTGGTCAGCTGGGGCGAAGGCTGCGCCCGCCCCAACAAGTATGGCGTCTACTCCAAAGTCAACGCTGCCGTTACCTGGATAAACAACACCACGAAGTAAGTTCTTTAATCCGGCAAGTAAAGGCCCGGTCTAAAAACCGGGCCTTTTTATTTTATGGACACAAGCGGTTAACCCGAATCCTGCAGTTCAACTTGGTTTCCATTGGAAGATCCTGTGAACAAAAAAATGCAATACCTGCGTAGGTGCCGTATAAGGGCCTATGGCCATCAGACGGCCAGGATTCCCCGCAGCGGCGGGTCGTTAATTTTCAGCGCTATGCGCGGAAATTAACAATGCTTGCGCAGGTGCCGTCTCAAAGGCCTATGGCCGTCAGACGGCCGAGGGCGTATCCGTCGCGAAGCGGCCCCTGAGCACTGCGAAGGGGGAAAATGCAACTGCATTTTTCAGGTTAAACGGAAGTCCGGCGCTTGGACAGCAGACGGCTGTCAACGTACAAAAAGCCGTCCGCATTAAGCGCACGACTTTTTTGCTATCGGTCAATTTTCACCCCGCACCAGTGTACCGGGCCTACTTTATTGAAAGCGACTTGACGTACTTACTATACCGGTCATGCATGTCGGCCTTCGAGAGTTTCCCCACCCTCTTAACACTGAAGTCCTCTACGCTGAAAGACGACATCACCGTGCCATAAGCCATCGCGCGCTTCAAAACATTGAAATTCCGCCAGTCGGGCGACGCGGCCAGATATCCCATGAAACCACCCGCAAAAGTATCCCCGGCTCCGGTCGGATCCACAACTTTCTCTATAGGCCGCGCGGGCATCGAGATAACCTCGCCCCCATAGAACAGCATCGAACCGCTGTCTCCTCTCTTGATCACTATTATCTGCGGCCCCATCCCCGCTATCAGTCTGGCCGCTTTTATCAGGTTATGCTCTTTCGTCAGCTGCCGCGCTTCTTCCTCGTTCACAAAAAGCAGATTAACTTTGGATAGAAGCTTGACCAGCGACTTCTTCTTCAGGCTTATCCAATAGTTCATCGTATCGCACGCCACGAACCGGGGCTTATCCATCTGCCCCAGCACGTCCCATTGCAGATCCGGATCTATATTGGCAAGAAACAGCACTCCGCATGCGCTGTGTGTGTCGCTGAGTTTGGGCTTGAAATACTCAAAAACGTTAAGATGCGTGGCTATCGTGACCGCGTTCTTTAACCCCCTGTCATAACGCCCCTTCCAATGGAAGGTCTTGCCAGGCATCACCTGCATCCCCTTTAGGCAGATATTGCGACGGTTCATGAACCTGCGGAAATTCGGGGGAAAATCCTCTCCCACCACGCCAACCAGCTTTACCGGTGCGAACTGGGAAGCGGACATTGAAAAATGGACGGCCGAACCGCCCAGCGCCCTTTCAGTTCGCCCGTAAACCGTTTTAACGGAATCCAGCGCAACCGACCCCACCACCAGAATAGTGCTTTTCATATTAGATGTAAACTCCCTTAATGTATGTTTCCGCGCGGCTGCGCGGCAGGCCTTAGTAATGATATCAAAATTTAAAGCGGGTGTGGCGCGCCCGGATAAAATATAATATCGGCATGGCAAAATGAGCCGCATTGATATTTTCACACCGGCCTTTTTCAATACTTGCGCGGCCGCCGTCTCAAAAACCTTTAGTCTTTAGACGGAAAATAACGAGCGATTTTAACCGCGATTTTCAGGCTGACCCCATGTCCATACTTATAAGCTGCCGAGAACTTTCAAAAACCTTCGGCGCGCGCCCATTGTTCGAAGGATTATCTTTCGGACTTTTCGAAGGTGAACGCACCGGCCTCATAGGCCCCAACGGTACGGGCAAGTCAACCCTTTTAAAGATACTGGCTGGACTTGAGTCCCCGGATGCCGGCATCCTGGCGCCGCGCCGCGGCCTGCGCATCGGCTACCTGCCTCAGCAGGACCGGATGGAGGATGCGCCGCCGGGTCTTACCGTGCGCGGAAGCCTTGACGCCGCCCTGGAAGACCTGGGCCTTGAGGACTACGAGTCTGAGAGACGTATAACCTCAGGATTAGACAAGGCCGGCTTCAAAGACTCCGGGCAGGAAGTCTCAAAGCTCTCCGGCGGAGAGCGCAAGCGCCTGGCCATACTCGCGCAGGTGGCGCGCGAACCGGACCTGTTGCTCTTCGACGAACCGACCAACCATCTGGACCTAGAAGGCGTACTGTGGCTTGAAGGCTTTTTAACGGGTCTTACATTTTCTTTCCTGGTTGTCACGCACGACCGCCGTTTTTTGGAACAGGTGTGCGGCCGCATGATAGAATTGGACAGGCGCTACCCGGGGGGGCATTTCAGCAGCGCCGGCAATTATAGTCATTTTTTGGAGAATAGGGAGACGTTCCTGGATGCGCAGGCCTCGCGGGAAGATTCAATGCGCAACATAGTGCGCGGCGAGATAGAGTGGCTGCGCAAGGGCCCCCGTGCGCGCACCACCAAGCAAAAGGCCCGCATAGACCGTGCCGGCCGGCTGATCGGCGAACTTTCCGAACTGGAATACCGCAATGCGCAGGGCCGCAGCGCCTCGATAGATTTCATGGCGGGGGAACGCCAGGCCAACAGGCTGGTGAACGCGGCGGGAATCACAAAAACACTGGGCGGGCGCAGATTGTTCGGCCCGCTGGATCTGGCGCTGCAACCCGGCGTCAAGCTTGGACTTATCGGCGAGAACGGCAGCGGCAAGACAACGCTTTTAAAAATACTGGCGGGGTTGCTGCCGCCGGACTCGGGCAAGATAAAATTGGCCGACGGGCTGAAGGTCGCGGTATTCGACCAGCACCGCGACCAGCTGGATCTGGGTTTAACGCTGCGACGCGCGCTGTGTCCAGCCGGAGAACACGTACCCTACAAGGGCGGCTTCGTGCACGTCAACAGCTGGGCTCACCGCTTCCTGTTCCGCCCGGAGCAGTTGGACTTTCCGCTCGGCAGACTTTCGGGCGGAGAGCAATCGCGCGTGCTTATAGCCGGACTTATGCGGACGCCCGCGGACCTGCTGCTGCTGGACGAACCCACCAACGACCTGGACATACAGTCCCTGGAAGTGCTCGAAAACAGCCTGAAAGATTTTCCCGGCGCTATGGTGCTGGTAACACACGACCGCTACCTGCTGGAACGCCTTTGCGGGGCCATACTTGGCCTTGACGGGAAAGGCGGACACGGCTTTTTCGGAGGGCTTGAACAGTGGGAAGATTGGAAATCCATGCGCGGCGCCGTTCCCGGGCCGAAGCCGGACGCGGCGGCGGTCCAGGAAACCCCTCTGGCGCTAAACCATAAAGAAGGCGCCGAACTGCGCAATATCGAAAACTCCATCAAAGACGCAGAGAACAAAGTCGAACTGGCCGCCACCGCGCTGGAAGATCCCGCCGTAGCCACGGACGCGCAAGAATTGCGCCTCAGACAGGAAAAGCTGGACGAAGCCCGCGCGAAAGTAACCGCTTTATTCAACCGCTGGGAAGAACTGGACGCCCGCGACCGATTAGATAAGAATTTACCGGCATCAGCGCCACACACGGACAGTAAGAACCACCCCTGAAATCGAAAATAACCGGCCGGGTTTTAAAACATACCGGTTCAATGCAAGTAAGCACGCAGGGCGCCCATATCGTCTTTAAAAGAAGGCTGCCTGAGCAGTTCCTTATACAGGACCTCCGCCAGCGTTTTCCCCGCCGCAATATCCGTGGGATGATGAACGCCGCTTATTACCCGGTTGAGCGCGGCCTCGTCGGCTCGCGCCATAAATTCAGCGCGGCGGGCGGGAACAAGGTCGCTTAAAATAAGGGCGAACAACCGCGCCATGGTCGCGTGGCCGCTTGGGTATGAGAAACCGTCGACCCGGGCAATGCAGGGGCTAAGCCGAGAGTCCCTCAAAAACGGGCGGGGGCGCTGGTAGACACCCTTCAGGTATTTATGCGCGGCCACGGAATCCTCCGCCGCGTTCTTGAAAAACCGCGCCACTGACTTCGGCTGCGGGGAAACGAAAGGGCTTATGCGGCCGAATAAAACATCGTAAGAATGTTTCATTTCGGCGCCTGCCTGCTCGCACTGCTCATCGGTGCGCCTGTCCTGCCAGTCGAAAAGAGTCTTCATATCGGCCCGGTCCTGCGCCGAACCCGCGGCCGGAGCGGCCGGCACCGGTGAAAGGTCCAATTCCGAAAGTTCCAGGTAATGGCCTGAACCGCCGCCGCGCGAATCTTTATCGGCAACTGACGGGATTGGTACGGACAGAACCGCCGCCCGGGAATAACCGGAAGACAACTCTTTGAAAGCGCCGGCAAAACCGTAACCGGCCTTCTGAGGCACACCGTGCTTTATTCCGGCGCCTACGCAAGTATTGGATGACAGCGCCAGAACCGATAATATTAATATAATCCGACGGGATAATTTAGTGATCATAAGTGAAAGTTTACAGGCAAATATCCCGCCCCACAAGGGCAGAAAGACCCACCTTACTACGGACAAAAGGGAACCAGCGGGGCATTTGATGGACGGCAGGCCTTAACCCCTGGGATTTTGGCTGTTTTTATTATTATTCAAGATCTCATGAACCCCGGCTCTTATTATCTGCGGGAGGGCCCTGCGCATGAACAGCGTCAGCGTATAGCCGATAGAACCCGCGAGAGCGAACATGTCGTCGAACCGGCCGGGGATATTAACAGGCAGCATTTCATATAAAAAAACCGCGGCGGGAAAGATAAGCCATCTCTTTTCGGTATCGAAACGTTTCGCCAAAGCCATGCACGCGCTAAGCAGCGAAGCCGAAGCTATAAACTCCGGGGCCGAAAACAGGCTGGCCCCGAAACTGAACGGCGCAAGCGCCAGCGACCAAACCAGGGAAAAAACCGGCGGCAACGTCGCATCCAGGTAGCTATAGGTTTTAATGAAAAAAAGACTGATCACGGAGGCTGTAAAGAAGCCGGTAAATACGATCGCCCCGGCCAGCAGGCCGAAACGCAGGTCTTTGGCCGCCCAGCCTATTATAAAAGCGAGTATTGAAAAAGGAAAAGATAAAAAACTTATCGCGAAGGTCCGCCACATAAATTACTACGGTCCCTATTGTATCGAAAGCGACTTTACGTATTTATTATAGCGGTCATGCATGTCCGCCTTCGAGAGTTTCCCCACCCTCTTAACGCTGAAGTCCTCCACGCTGAACGACGACATCACCGTCCCATAAGCCATCGCGCGCTTCAAAACATTGAAATTCCGCCAGTCGGGCGACGCGGCCAGATATCCCATGAAACCACCCGCAAAAGTATCCCCGGCTCCGGTCGGATCCACAACTTTCTCTATCGGCCGCGCGGGCATCGAGATAACCTCGCCCCCATAGAACAGCATCGAACCGCTGTCTCCTCTCTTGATCACTATTATCTGCGGCCCCATCCCGGCTATCAGTCTGGCCGCTTTTATCAGGTTATGCTCTTTCGTCAGCTGCCGCGCTTCTTCCTCGTTCACAAAAAGCAGATTAACTTTGGATAGAAGCTTGACCAGCGACTTCTTCTTCAGGCTTATCCAATAGTTCATCGTATCGCACGCCACGAACCGGGGCTTATCCATCTGCCCCAGCACGTCCCATTGCAGATCCGGATCTATATTGGCAAGAAACAGCACTCCGCATGCGCTGTGTGTGTCGCTGAGTTTGGGCTTGAAATACTCAAAAACGTTAAGATGCGTGGCTATCGTGACCGCGTTCTTTAACCCCCTGTCATAACGCCCCTTCCAATGGAAGGTCTTGCCGGGCATCACCTGCATGCCTTTAAGGCAGATGTTGCGACGGTTCATGAACCTGCGGAAATTAGCGGGGAAATCCTCGCCAACCACCCCCACCAGCTTTACCGGCGCGAACTGGGATGCGGACATGGAAAAATGGACGGCCGAACCGCCCAGCGCCCTTTCAGTCCGCCCGTAAACCGTTTTAACGGAATCCAGCGCGACCGACCCCACCACTAAAATAGTGTTTTTCATATTTGATTATAATACCAAAAATAAAAGCCGGGTGGCCGCCGCCGGCCCGCCGCGAAAAGAATAGGCTTGCTGGAAATTACAGGGATGGGACTTATACCGTTCCGACCGGCGCGGCGACAGCTGAGGACTTAAAGGCCGCGAGGGTATCCTGAACTATCAGGTCGGCCCACTCCTTCCTTAATTCGGAAGTCGGCGCGGGAAGCGTTTTATATGGAATCTTCAGGTCCTCAAGCAGCTTATTAAGACGTTCATAGATGTCGGCTTGAAAAACCTTGTTCTGGGCGTCCCGGATCCCGTCATCCATAAGCTCGCCCACCAGGGGAAGCTTGTAAATCGCGTCATAGGGGAATTTACCGGAATATCCTTTCAGGAATTCAAGGACAAATTCGTTGCCGGCGCCGCCGCAGCGCCTTTCCATATAGATCCAATTATCGAATACGCTGCGGTCACAAACCACTACCTGATAGTGCCGGATAGCGGCGCGCAGTTCTTCGGCAATATGCTGCATGAGAATGTACATTTGAGCGGGTAAAGTAGTGTTTTCGTTTATTGGTATCCCCTGCTCATAGGCCGAGGCCGCGATCTCGGAAAACACCTTGACTTTAAGCCCTCTCTTCTTCAGCGCAGCCGCCACTTCGTAACAGAGCGTGGTCTTGCCCGTTCCGTGCGTGGAAATAAGCGAGATCTTGTAAGGCCGTCGTTTAATATTTGGCATTATATCCCCCTCCGCTAAAATTGATTACCCGGCCCCCCGCAGGTATCTCCCCGTGCCGCAGGAATCCCCCAACGCGGCCTAACAAGATATTACCTAAATTAACGGCAATTACGCAAAAAAAAGAAAATAGGACAATTTAAAAGGATAACTCTACTCATTTGATCCAACGATGCCGATTATTCAATATCAGAATCCGCCGCAAACGCAAATTGGGTCTTATGTGCGGTAGTCGGGAAAAACTGGACCAAATTTTAGGCTGACCCAAGGTGTATTCCGAAAAGGTAGAATACACAAGGAGGCCAGCAAAACACGTAAGAAGATAGATGCGGGGATTAAGCTGCGGGCGGAGCTTGGAAGCCTATAAAGGAGAAAAGACGATGGCCGAGATAGGCACCAAATACGGGGATCAGCCGAACATGGTGCCCCGCTGGAAGCACGACCCGCTCCCAGGCACAACAAATGATTACTGATAAAATTGCTATTCCGTTCGGAAGGTTGTTTAAAATTTGGATATTAACCTTGCTCGCGATGTTTTTTTGTTTGGGATTGTATAATTTTGCCACCGAACTTCCGATATTCTCTATCCCAGGAAGCCTCACCACCAACTTAATTCAGGGGAGCGTGGGCTTACTAGCCGCTTTATGGGCACTATCAACTCTTGACATTAATTTCAAAACAACCCTTTCCAATTCCAACGCAAACATTGTAGCCGATCTTAAACTGGCCCTTAAATACTTCTTCATTTACGCATTATCCGCGGTTGCCCTGGTGTTTATATTAGCCTTGGTTGGTGTATTATTACTAAAGATGGGACTGTTCACAATGGATACGTTCCATGATTCCACCTCACAGCCGCTTAAATTGGCGGGGCAGATTTATCTTCATAGTATTGTCAAATCTCCTCTTAAGTTTGTTCTTTATCTATTTTCCGCATGCATACTGATTCCGATCGAAGAAGAAATTTTTTCCAGGCGTCTTTTATATGTTTCCCTCAGAAGCAAGATGACTTTCATGCCTTCACTTTTCATCTCATCATTAATTTTTGGCGCAGGACATATTCCGGCCGCCAGTGCTGTCCACGCCTTCGTCGTTAGTCTTTTTCTTGGTTGGATTTACGAAAAGAAACAAAATCTGCCGGTCAATATAATGATTCACGGGCTAATTAATTTTTCAGTGACAATGCTTATGATATTTGTGGACTAAGCACAGCGGGTAATGCGCGGCCACACCCCCCCCTGTCCGCCGGCCGCGCCAAGGTATCTCTTTCCCAGGCAAAACGCCCCCTCTTTCCACCCCTAAAAGCCTTAAAAGCGCGTTTATAGCCTTTCCCGCCAGGATCGAAACTCGTCCCGGTTCCAAAAGCAGGCCTGTCCCAAGAAAAAAGACGAAAACGAGAGAACCCTCCGTTAATGGTAAGATGTTTTTGCTTAGAAAACAGTCTTTCCCGACGGAGGATTCTCTATGTCCCATTATAGCACATTGTTTTCCAGCGTCCTTTCCCAGATACCGAGACATCATTTTGAAAATCTCGTAAAGCAGCATGGTGCTGACCGCTATACCAAGCGGCTCAGCACTTGGAACCAGTTCACGGCGCTTCTGTATTCGCAGATAAGCGGCCTTGAAAGCCTGCGTGAAATAGAAAACGCCTTCGCCGTGCAGGCTATGCGAACTTATCACCTTGGCCTGCCCGCTCAAATCTGCCGTAATACGCTGTCCCACGCCAACAGTAAGCGTGACTGGCGCATATATGAAGGGATGTTCTATAAACTGCTGGCCAGATGCCGGGATCTGACCCCGAAGCATAAGTTTAAATTCACAAACCCGCTTTATAGCATAGATGCGACGACCGTCAGCCTATGCCTTTCTTTGTTCCCCTGGTCCAGGATAAAGCATAAGAAGGGCGCCATAAAAATGCATTTTCAGTACGATCACAGCGGGGATATCCCGTGCTTTATGGTCATGACCAGAGGGAATGAGAATGACGTTGTCGCAGCACGGGCACATTTTAAGCTTTCGCGGGACAGCATCTATTGCTTCGACAGGGGGTATGTTGATTCTAAGTGGTTCCGCCGTATAAGCGACGCCGGGGCGTTTTTCGTTACCCGGCTGCGGAGACGGCTTCCATACCGCGTTGTGGGACAGCATGCCAGTTTCAATGGCCCCGCCAAAGGGATTCTAAGCGATCATGTCGTGGAATTTTCGGGTGCCAGGAGCAAAGAGGCGTATCCGAAATGGATGAGGCTGGTCGTCTACAAGGAGCCGGGGGTCAACGGGCGTATTTTTGAGTTTTTGACAAACCACTTGCAGCTTCCCGCGCGGACCGTAGCGGACATATATAAATCCCGCTGGCAGATAGAGTCGTTTTTCAGGTGGGTAAAGCAGAATCTGAAGATAAAGACATTTTTGGGGACCAGCGAGAACGCGGTATTGACGCAGATCTGGACGGCGATGTGTTATTACCTGCTTTTGGCCTACATCAAGTACCAAAGCCGGTATTCACGTTCACTGTACTATCTGCACATGGTGATAAGAGCGGCTCTAATGGAACGAATTTCATTGCTGGACACTTTAAGTTTGAGCCAAAATCGGTTAAGCAGAATCAGGGACGATGAGTTGCAGCCTTACCTGCCTTTCGCATAAAAATGTAAACGCGGCAGGCAAATCATAGGTGCGGGTGCCGGGGATCGGGTTCCAAAAACCGTCCGGAGGTCGAGCCTTGCATAAGCGGCGAGACCGAGGAGCGGAAGGGCGGGCACGGTGCTGCCCGACCCTGGTTTTTGGAACCCGATCCCCGGCAGGTCCCGCGAACTTGCAGGCCTGCCGTTCCCTTTTGCAGAAAGGCAGACACGTATCAGAAAACTTTCTTGGGACAGCCGTG